>Ga0210398_10000219_pt1 | contig 70775 bp, 58 predicted proteins | sample IncBWC4OmetaG_FD_161047 | JGI IMG/M metagenome (GOLD analysis project Ga0210398, IMG submission 161047) | Forest soil microbial communities from Barre Woods Harvard Forest LTER site, Petersham, Massachusetts, United States - Inc-BW-C-4-O | ecosystem: Environmental > Terrestrial > Soil >... | reverse complement strand
GTGCCTTCCATCGGCGCATATTGATTGCGCCCCTCGCCAATCACCTCGATCAGAGACGCGGATAGGCGCGGGTCGATGGCGTAGTCAGGAAATCCCTGGCCGATGTTCAGGGCATTCTCTTCGGTTGCACGCCGCGACATCACGGTAAATATCGTGGTGCCGACCTCGGGCAACTTACTGGTGAATCGCACTCAGCGCTCCAGGTTTTTGAGGCCGCCGGCGAGAGACTGTACCTTGAGGCCCTGCTTGCGCAGCGCCCGAGCGGTCGCCAGACTGCGCTTGCCGGTCGCACATACGAGCAATGCTTGGCGGCCGGCGGCGAGCAACCCGGGATTCGCCAGGAGCTCGTGCATGGGAATGTGCCGAACGGTCGTGTCAGCGGCGACCGCAGCAGGCTGAGCTGCTACTTCCTCGGCAGTGCGAATATCGATCACGTCGAAGCCGCGTGCCGCGGCCGCGGCCAGCGAATCCCAGCTCACTTCGAGGTCGCGATCCTGCGTAAAATCCCTTATATGCGCGCAGGCCGGTGCGTGGCACTCGGCACGGCGCGAGGCCTTGATTTTCAGGTTGGAAAAACTCATGAAGTCCAGCAGCAGCAACTCCCCTTCCAGTTGCCCGCCCATCCGCAGAAGAATTTTTAGCGTGAGCAGTGCCTGCAGCGCGCCGAATGCACCGGGCACGGGTCCCAATACGCCCGCTTCCGCACAATTACCCACTACGCCATCGGCGAGCGCATCCAGCCACACGCAACGCAGGCAGGCGTGCGTCGGCTCCGGTTTGTAGACCTGGAGCTGCCCCTCGTATTGATACACGCTCGCGAACACGGCGGCCTTCTGCGCGAGCACGGCGGCGTCGTTGATCAAATACTTGGTGCGTAAATTATCACTGCAGTCCACGACGATGTCATGGCGGCGGATCAATTCGAGCGCGTTATCCGCATTGAATGGGGCGGCGAGCGTTTCAACCTGCACGGTGGGGTTGATGGCGGCAATCGCCGCGCGGGCCAAATCCGCCTTCGCCTTGCCCACATCGGCAATCCCGTAAATCGGTTGGCGATGCAAATTACTGGCATCCAGCACGTCGGCATCGATCAAGCCCAAAAAACCGATGCCCGCGCCGGCCAGATACTGCATGACGGGGCTGCCGAGACCCCCTAACCCTACGATCAGAACGCGCGCAGATCCAAGCTTCGCCTGGCCCTCGGAGCCGATCTCTTTGAGCAGTATCTGACGAGAATAGTCGGGCTGCATGCCACGGGGAATACTCAGACGGGCTCCTTGGGATTGGAGGCGGTGCGATGACGGTGTTCGGCGTGAGCATGCTGCGGTTCCGCGGCGCAACGCTCGCAATTTACCCAACCCGAATCGCCGCTGCGATAATGCTCTTTCTTCCAAATCGGCAGCCGATGCTTGACTTCATCGATGATGAATCGGCAGGCATCGAAGGCTTCGCCGCGGTGTGCGGAACTTACGCCGACCCACACGGCCATGTCGGCCACGCTCAAGGACCCGACGCGATGGATGCACAAGGCATGCTTCACCGGGAAGCGACGCAGCGCCTCCGCGATGATGCGGTCGCCTTCCTTTACCGCCAGCTCTTGAAAAGCTTCGTATTCCAGCCGAGTAACTTCTTGGCCTTCGTTCTCATCGCGAACCCAGCCCTCGAAACTGACGTAGCCGCCGGAACCTGGGTCTTGCAGCTCGCGCCGGCCTTGCGCGGTGTCGATGGCCGTTTGGGTAAAGCGGAAGCCCATCAGCCGCCCGCCACCGGAGGGATGAACACGACCGCGTCATTGGCGGCGAGCTTGCGCGACCAGTCGCTGAACTCGCTATTGACCGCCACCTTCAACTGCTGGCGCGACAGCGTAAAGCCGTAGCGCGCGGCCAGTTCGGTGTACAGATCCGCCGGTGTCGAGGCCGAGGTTTCCAGTGTCTCCTCGGAGCGCCCGGCTTGCTCGCGCATCAAAGCGTAGTACTGAATTTTGAGTTGCATGGGAGCTAGAGTTTCCAGAGCAGCAAGGGCTTGTGAGTATTCAGCGGGAGTATTGACATTGTCGAGTGCGCGCGGATCCGGAAGATCCATCAAATGCGCGCCGTGCCGAATCAGAAATTTTCGCGGACAATAGCCGCCGGCGGCCTGGTATTCGGCGAGCACCGGGGCAGCCGCGGGCTCCCAGATCGCGCAGAGCGGCTCGGGCAGGCCGTCGTGCGCGCTTTTGTAAGCAGTCGCCAATGCGCGTGGATCGCGTCCGCGCAGAAGCCCTTCAATCGCTGCGTCGGAAAGAAAGGGAAGATCGCACGCCAGCACCAACCATGCAGCCTCCGGGTCTGCGGCCAACGCGGAGCGAATGCCCACGATCGGGCCTTCGCCCTCACCTGAGTCCACGATCATCGGCCGCTGCGCGCGCGTGGGGTCCGAGATTTGATCGGCGCGCAGGGACACGAAAACCTGATCGACATGCCGCGCGGCGAGCTCGAACGCGCGCTGCAATTGCATCTTGCCCTGATACAGGAGCGTCGCCTTGTCGCGCTGCATGCGTTTACTCGCGCCCCCCGCGAGAATGAGACCATGAATCGCGTTCGGGCTCACGGTGCCACCGCATAGGTGCTCTTGCCGCCGTCCTTTGCCAGCAAGCGAATGCCGCCGATGATGATGTCGTGCGATAACGCCTTGCACATATCATAGACAGTCAGCGCGGCAATGCTGGCGCCGGTGAGCGCCTCCATCTCGACCCCGGTCTTGTGATGCGCGCTGACCGTGCAGCGAATGATTGCCGCATCGCCTTCCAAATCGATGACGATGCGGCAGCTCTCGAGCCCCAGGGGGTGGCAAAAAGGAATGAGCTCGTGAGTACGCTTCGCACCGAGTACGCCGGCGACGATCGCCGTGTCGAACACCGGGCCCTTGGGTGAGCGCAGGCCGTTGTCACGAAGCGCGGTGGCTACGGCCGCTGGAAAGTGCACACGCGCCTCTGCCGTGGCGCTGCGCTCGGTCGCAACCTTGCCGCTGACATCGACCATGGTGGGGCGTTGATCGGCGTCCAAATGTGAAAAAGTCATGGATTAGCCGCCGATGTAGTACATCTCGATCTTCTTGGCCTCGGGCTCGGCGTGGCGTAGCTCCTCGCGAAGCTCACTGTAGCGATCCGTACGGCCGACCCAAGCACCGCGAAGGATTCTGAGCAGTTCCGCATCGTCGGCACCCGCGCGCAACGGGCTGCGCAAATCGATCCCTTGGGTAGCAAACAGGCAGGTGTAGAACTTACCCTCCGAGGAGAGGCGCGCGCGGCTGCAGGCTGCGCAAAAGGGTTGCGACACCGAGGAAATGAAGCCGACTTCGCCGCCGCCGTCGTCGAATCGCCAGCGCTGCGCCACCTCGCCGCGGTAGTTTTGCGACACGGGGTGCATGGGCCAGCGCTGACTGACCCGCGCCGCCAGTTCGCGCGAGGGCACCACCATGTCGGGCCGCCAGTGATTGCGATTGCCGACGTCCATGAATTCTATGAAGCGCACGATCACGGGTGTGCCGCGAAAATGTTCCACGAGATCCAGCGCCGTGTGATCATTCACGCCGCGCTCGATGACGGCGTTGATTTTCACCGGCGACAACCCGGCTGCGATGGCGGCGTCGATGCCGGCGAGTACCTGATCGAGTGCGCCGAATCCGCCGCTCAAGCGCGTAAAGATTTCCTTGTCCAAGGTGTCCAGACTCACGGTGATGCGGCGCAAGCCATTGGCATGCAAATCGACCGCGTGATTGGCCAACAGGACGCCGTTGGTGGTCAATGCGATGTCATCGATCCCCGGAATGCTGGTCAAGTCACCGACCAGATCGGCCAGGTTGGCACGCAGCAAGGGTTCACCGCCGGTGAGCCGCGCCTTGCGCACTCCCAAGCCCGCAAATAGCTTGGTGAGCCGCACGATTTCATCGAACGACAAGCGCTCGCGAGATTTCAGAAATTGATAGTGCTCATGGAACTGTTCCTTGGGCATGCAATACGGGCAGCGAAAATTGCACCGGTCCATGACGGAAATGCGCAAGTCGTGCAGGGGGCGCCCCAACCGATCGAGCGGGTTCTGTGCGCCGCGAATGTCGTGGATAACGCTGGTCATGTTCGCCCGATCACCAACGGTATACGTTGGCAACGAACCCTTTGGCGTAGGTGTTGGGCCCCGGCGGCAGTTCCACGAAACCGTCGGTGCCCGCGAGGCTCAAAAAATCGCCTGATCCATTCGGTGGCCGCGGAGTGGCCCAGGGGCGGCCCCAGTCATCGTGCTCAATCGTCACCGGCAGGAAGTACGCCAGCGAGTGTTTGAAGGTCACGGGACTGGCCAGGGCGAGTCGCTCGGGCGGCGCGCGTTTGGTGCCCATGGCTTCGGCGATCGCGGGAATGACGTAGCGGATCAAGCAGACCAAGGTCGAGACCGGATTGCCCGGCAGTCCGAATACCGATTGGCCTTGCGGGCCGATGCCGAACCACATGGGCCTGCCCGGTCGTTGAGCGACATTGTGAAAGACTTCTTGCACGCCCAGCTGCATCAGCGCCTTGGGCACCAGGTCGAACTTCCCCATGGACACACCGCCGCTCAAGACCACTACTTCATGCGTGGTCAGATGCAAAGCCAATCGTTCGCGCAGCTGGCCTTCATCATCCAGTACATGATCGTTGCCCACGCGGCTGAAACCGCGCCTACGGAACGTGGCGGCTACGGCATACGCGTTGGAGCGGCGCACCTGAAATTCCGCGATCGGGTCGCCGGGCTCGATCAGCTCATCTCCGGTCGAGACCACCATGATGGCGGGCTGGCTGCTCACGCGGACGCGAGCCATGCCCGCCGAGGCGGCGACGGCGATTTCCGGTGCGCGCAACAGCGTTCCGGATTCCAACAGCAGTTGGCCCTGGCGACTGTCGGCGCCGCGTCGGTGAATATTGTGGTACGGCGAATTCACCACCGCCGTATTGAGCGATGCGAATCCCTCGCTCACGTCCAGCTGCTCGATCGGAATTACGTTGTCGCACCCGATCGGCAGGATTGCGCCGGTCATGACCTCAATAGCATGCTCCGCGCTCTTGAGCTTGCTGGCAGGCGCGCCGGCGCCTTGGACTCCCTGGATATGAAAACGGCGCTGGCCGCGCCGCAAAGCGTCGCTGTCTACCGCCATTCCGTCCATGGAGACTCGGTCGAACGGCGGCGCATCACGCTCCGCATAGACATTCTCGCGCAGCGTTCCCCCGACACACTGCGTTAGCGGCAGTGATTCGATGGGCAAACACGTCAGCCGAGAGTAGATGGCCTCTTCGGCCAGCCGCGGGGTGATGAGCGTACTAGCCTGCATGCTTTAAAATCGGCGGCGGACCGATCCGCCGCGCCGATTGTCATTACTTTTGTTTCGCTTTGAAGATTTTCAACTGCTCGTTGAATTTTCCAACCACTGCCTGCAGTTCATCGACGGCAGCGTTGTGCTTCTGCACAAGAGCCTTTTGTTCCTGGTCCGCCTTTTTCTTCTCGTCCGGAGTCATCTTCGTCAGATCCTTGGGTGTGGCGTCCATCTCCAGATTCAGGCAGTCCAGATATACATTCATCTCACCGTTGTAGCGATCGAAATCATGCTTGGCGGCGATCATTTCATCGCGGCTGGCTGTTGCGCCGTTGGGGGGCGCGGCGGGCGCCTGCGGGTAAACACACGTCGCCTGTGCGTGGGCAGCCAAACCGAATGCGAAAACAAGCGTAAGGGGTATCCAAGCCTTCATCGGGAATCCTCTAGTTATCGAGACAAATGAGGTGAAACGGAGCCAGTGTGATCTTACGGCCAAGGGAGCAAGGCCGCCAGCGCGGCAACCGGAACCTGTAAGCTTCTGATTTGGCAGATCTATTTGAGCGGCTCGATAACATATAGTTCCCGGCGATGTGAGGACGATCCTTGGGAGATGGCAAAGATGGACAAATTGCATTATTTACCGCTGAGAGGGGCGCTGGCAGGCTTATGTCCGGATTTGGAGAATCCTTGACCTCGCGTGTCGAATTTACGCGGCACGATTCGACTAGGGTACGGCGAATGACGCCTTAACGATGGAAAGCACACATGAATTATCTATTGCTGATTTACTCAAACGAAGCCGAGTTTATGGGCCTTGGCGAGAGCACGCTGAAGAAGGTGAGCGGCGAGTACACGGATTTCACCAAATCGATCGTGCAGGCGGGAAACTTCAAGGCAGGTGATCGACTGAAACCGGTATCGTCGGCCTCAACGGTGCGAGTGCGCAACGGCAAGACTACGGTCACGGACGGGCCCTTCGCGGAAACCCGTGAGCAGTTAGGCGGCTACTATTTGGTTGAAGCCAAAAACCTGGACGAGGCCACCGCCATCGCGGCGCGCATTCCCGGCGCCCGATATGGCAGCATCGAAGTGCGTCCCATCTGGCCGTTGACCTGAACATCGGCCGGTCGCGATGAGCGAAGGCGCCTGGGCGCACGGAATTGAGGAGATCTTTCGCCGAGAGGCGGGTCGGGTTCTTGCGACCTTGATCCGCCTGCTCGGCGATTTCGACTTGGCCGAGGAGGCGCAGCAAGAGGCGTTTGCGGTGGCCCTCGAGCAATGGCCCTCGCACGGTATGCCCGCGAATCCACGCGCTTGGCTGATCAGCACTGGGCGCAACAAGGCAATCGATCGAATTCGCCGGGATATTTTGTTCAGAACCAAGATATCCGGCGAGATCGGCGCCGCTGAATCCGGCGTCGACGCGACGATGGATGCGCCTGACGAGGAGATTTTTGGCGACGATCGGCTGAGGCTCATATTTACGTGTTGCCATCCGGCCCTCGGCGAGGAAGCGCAGATCGCGCTCACTCTGCGGGAGGTCTGCGGGCTGTCAACGCAAGCCGTGGCGCGAGCCTTTCTGATTAGCGAAGACACGATGGCGCAGCGGCTGGTGCGCGCCAAGAAGAAAATCCGCGACGCAGGCATTCCCTATGAGACTCCGGACCCTGACGTGCTCGAGCAGCGAATCGAAGGAGTGCTTGCCGTAATCTATGGCGTGTTCACGGAAGGCTACGCAGCGACGGTCGGCGCGCAACTGATCGATGTTGAACTGTGCGAAGAAGCCATTCGTTTGGGCCGACTGCTCGATTCGCTGCTGCCAGGCCATGCGGGCGTGATCGGCCTGCTGGCGCTGATGCTCTTGCATGATGCGCGGCGTGCATCAAGGACCTCCGACAGCGGCGATCTGGTATTGCTCGAGAATCAAGACCGAACGCAATGGGATCGCGGCGAAATATCCGAGGGCCTGTTGCTCGTCGACAAGTCACTGTCGATTCGCGGACAGGTGAGCGCGTACGCCGTCCAAGCTGCGATTGCGGCGCTGCATGTCAGGGCGGAGGAAAGCCGCGCGACCGATTGGCCGCAGATTGTCGGCCTGTATGAAGTGCTGCTTCGGTTGCAGCCGACCCCGGTCATCGAATTGAATCATGCGGTCGCCGTTTCGATGGTGGATGGGCCGGCGCGCGCGCTTGACCTGATCGATTCCCTCGCCGCGCGTGGACGGGTCACGCAATATCATCTGCTGCACGCCGCGCGAGGCCGCCTATTGCAGAAACTCGGTCGCATGAACGAGGCGCGCGAAGCTTACCGCGCGGCCTTGAGCACCACGATGCTCGAACCCGAACAGCGCTTTCTCACCGCGCGAATCGCCGCGATTCAGGGTATTTGCGAAGCACCCGTTTCGGGTTGAGCGGGCAGCGGCACTGCCGAGCTGCGGACCTCGGTCCTTGCGGCTTCATCAGGCGAGGGCGGAATCTCCTGCGCCGTGATGCTGGTGACGTTGACCACGGAGGGATCGTCGCGCAGTTTCACATACAGCGAGCCGCCTTTGGGGTGTGGTACGGGCAGCGCGGCACCCAAAAAGCCGTCCGGCACTTTAGTTGGATGCGTGAACTGAGGGTCGTCGGCGATCGAATCGATCAAGAAAAGATTCGATCCGGACAGCTTGCAAGCGAGCTCGGGTGTGGCGGGGCACTTCAACTCCTTGAGGGTAGGCAGACGCACTAGATTCGCGAGCGGTTGCCAGTCCCCGACGACGCCTTTGGAGTTCACACGAAACTGCAGGGGACCGAATGCCGCGCCGCCGAACACTTTCGCCGGATTGAGCGTCGCTACCGCGACCTGCGAATTCTCCAACATTACCGCGCCGTTATTGAAATTCAGCGTGGCGCTGGACGATTCGTCGCTGGTCGTGACTTCGATATTCTCATCGTGCGCAAAAGCGGCCGGCGATTGTGTGCGCACGGAGAATGTCAGGATGGCGTCTTGCGGCAACTCACTAGGATGTGCCAGCTGGATGTTGCTGTCGTGGCTGGACACGGAGGGCTGTACGCTCATTCCCAGCAGCGTTACTGCCGGGCGCGGCGCATCCACGGTGCCGAGAGACGGAAACACGCGCCCGTCCTTCAGAGTTACCTTCGCGGCCACACCGCGTTCCGGCTTCAGTGCGCTTACCGCCGCCGGATCTTGAGCGACCATCGGCAGCTCGTCCACGCCGCGATTCGAAGTCAGTTCGCCGGGCACGAACACATTGTTCTTGAACGTGAGGCTGGCGACCTCATCGAGTCGATTGCCCTTGAGCACGCCGACGATGTCGCCGGCATGAATGGAGAAGCCATCCATGCGCCCCGCGTCGGCAAAGGTATGAATGGAGATCGGATCCGGTTGGTTGTCGCCATATTGTCTGACGAGCAGGGTCATGGCGCCCGGCGCCGCGTCTTGCAGCGGCAGTTTGATCTCGACCTCATCAGGGCGGGTGCTCTTCCAATCTACCTTTAATTCCTTGCCGCCCGGATCCTTCAGCATGATGGCGTCAACACAGCTCACGCTGTCTGCCTGCAAATGCACCGTGTCCTGGCGCCCCACTATCAGCGCGGCCTCATCGCCGGCGGCAAGTTCCCAGCTCTTAGCGTGGACGTTGATCAGGTGAAAGACCGGGCCCTCGTAGGGTTCAAATCCCCAATACCCTTTCAGCGATGCATGAATGCTGTCCCCCAGCGCGGTTTTCCCCAGGGCCGCGGTCTCAATCACATAACCGCCGCGAACCGGGTCAGCCTGAGCCGGGAGCGCAATGGTCTTGCCATCCCTGCCGGTCACATTGAGCGTGAGGTCGTGCGCGTAACCGGTGGAAAATGCCAGCGGGGCGCCGTCGACGGGCAGCACGAGGGTTGAGCGGCGCACGCAGAAGATTTCCTTCGGGTCGACCGCGTGCAACGGCGGCAATTGCGCCGACTCAACCGCCGGAAGCGCAATCACCAACACCGACATGGGAGAATGAAAAGACGGGGCCGTGTTCAGCGTCAGCGCGAGTTTGTCGCCTTGCGGCGAGGCAAGAGCGGGGATGTACTGATATTGCGCGGTCCGAAACGATTCCATGATCCGCGCAATGTCCAGCACCGAGGCGATGTAGGGGCTGTAGTAGCCATAACTTAGCTGCGGTGTGTAGCTGGCCTCCATTGCCAGATCGCTGCCGGGTCCCGAAGTCAGCGCTTCGACAATCGATGTGCTATGACCATCATTCAAAATCAGCGACTCTTGCCCTTGCATGAGACAGGGCGCCTGCAGCTCAGGGATCCGGTCCAAACATTTGTCCTCTACCTTGATCGCGAGGCTGCGGGCCAGGAGCGGTGCCGCCTCCTTTAGTTTTGAAGGATCACCTTCGTTGAGCACGCGCACGGCGGAGAGAAAGCGCTCGAGCCGTGATCGGTCCAGTGCCGCTTGATTCAGATCTTGCGAGGTCCGCACGAATGCCCCCGGTCGGCCACGCACGGCACCGATCAAAGTCCGCAGGTCCCCGCCGGTGTGCGGCGCGAGAAACACGAGCACCTGCTGAGCGCCTTGCGGCACGGTCACGGTTAGCCCCTCGGTGGCGCATTTGCCCGTCCATGTCTTACAGGCGAAAAACCATTTCTCGGGCGGCGGATTGGTTGATCCGCTCAAAAAAGCCGCCACCATTAAGTATTGGACAGACTGCGTCTCAGGCAGATCCACTTTGATCCACACTCGATCGCCGGGCGCAAGATTCGGGACCTCCGAAGCGGGCAGGGTGTTGTTGGCTCGGGTCACCTTGACTTCCAAGGCCGGCCCCGCAAGGTCGAAGGGCGCCGGCCCCGCCGATGCCAGGCGCGCAAAGGAAACAGCCAGCAGCACTAAAAGGCATCGAATAATCATTTTCCGGCAACCTATGGGGTTCAGTTCAGCGCTCCACTTAGAGTGTAGCGGCCTATAAGAGTTCGGCTAGGCCTTGGGTCTCAGCGCGGTATTAAGATTGCTACATGCCGATTTGGCTTAAGGCTATGCCTGCTTGGAATTTGAATCCCCGCTAGTTGCCCATAACTCATCTCTGCATCGAGTTCAAAAATTCCGGAGAGTCCACATGAGCAGCGCTCAGATTACGCATACCACCGACGCCGCGTTCGAGACCGACGTGCTGAAGTCAGATACCCCGGTGCTGGTGGATTTTTGGGCCGAATGGTGTGGTCCCTGCAAAATGATCGCGCCCATCCTCGAAGAAGCAGCCGACCACTACGAGGGAAAGATTCGAATCGCGAAACTGAATGTCGATGAAAACGCGGCGTCGGCGGCGAAGTTCAACATACGGAGCATTCCGACGCTGTTGCTATTCAACAAGGGCGAATTGGTCGCACGCAAAGTCGGCGCCGTGTCGCAATCGCATCTTCGCGCTTTTCTAGATGGGCAGCTGCGAGAGGCCCTCGTCTAACAAGCGAAAGCGACTATCGAACCCGCGCCGTTGCGAGCGCCGGCTTCCTGACTCGAGCCGTGCTGGAACGCGACCTAGATGACGCTTGCACCTTGTGCGCATTGATGATTGCCGGAATCAGCCCGGGGAACCGCTTGTTGATCTCATCGCAACGCGACACGTTGTGCATTTCGACACCGCGGCGTTCGCCGCGAATCAAACCGGCCTCGCGCAGCGCCTTGAAATGCTGCGACAGCGTTGACTTAGGAATGTCCTTTTCGCTGATGCGCAAAAAGCTGGAACACACCTGCGGGCAATCGGAAGCGGCGATATTCATATAGATGGCCGCGCGCACTGGATCCGACAGCGTATGAAGGATGGTCTCGACCGTCACATCCTCGATCGACGGGTGGAATAGCGGTCTCATGGCGAAATTATATTGGCTCTTGACAGATAGTTCAATAGTTCGTAAGTTATGAACAACAGGAGTACGGAACTAGCTTTTGAGCGTCTCAAGGTCACTTTCAACCATCAACGGAAGCAGCAAATGAACAATCTCACAGGAAAAGTCGCCGTCGTTACCGGCGCATCGAAGGGTATCGGGGCCGCCATTGCCAAGGCGTTGGCGGCGGACGGCGCCTCGGTGGTCGTGAACTATGCATCCAGCAAGGACGGCGCCGATGCCGTCGTCGCGAACATTGAAAAGGCCGGCGGAAGGGCGCTTGCCGTGCGCGGCAACGTATCCAAACCGGCCGAGGCGCAAGGCATCATCGATGCTGCGGTCAGGACGTTTGGCCGCCTGGACATTCTCGTGAACAACTCGGGCGTCTATGAGTTCGGGCCGATAGAGGCCGTGACCGAGGAGAGTTTTCACAAGATGTTCAATATCAATGTCCTCGGTGTGCTGCTCGCCACGCAGGCTGCAGTGAAGCACATGAGCGAAGGCGGGAGCATTATCAACATCGGTTCCGCCGTTAGCCGCATAGCGCCGGCAAATTCGGCCGTTTATACGGCGACCAAGGCATCGGTCGATGCGATTACCGGAGTATTGTCAAAAGAACTCGGACCGAAAAAGATTCGGGTGAATTCAGTCAATCCCGGCATCGTCGAGACCGAAGGCACTCACACCGCAGGCTTCATTGGCTCGGATTTCGAGAAAGGCCTGGTCGCCCAGACGCCTTTGGGAAGGACGGGTCAGCCGCACGACATCGCGTCAGTGGCGGTATTTCTCGCTTCGGAAAATTCTGCTTGGCTCACCGGAGAGTCAATCATCGCCGGCGGCGGTCTACACTAATGCGCGGTTGCGGGGCGGCCGTCGCCCCGCAATTCGTTGAATTTCCCGCGTGGAGATACGTTACTTCCTAGGCGTGGTAATGACATTTAATGCGACGAAGCTGGGATCCTTTATTGGTCCTGTCTGGCAAGAAATAAGATCGCTATGGTCGGGAGTGGACTCTTGGTTTCCCGATTTCTTGCCGGACTTGGAGCAGGCTGCGCAATATACAAGTACGGCGGACAAATCGCTTTCTGAAAGCAATCACGGCCGGCCCGAACCATGCTGGTAAGGCGCTCGCGCGCGGGCAGAGGCGGTGAATCCGCGTCCGAGGTTTCCCAATTGCTCGCGCAACGTTAGACTGCGCGCGGGCGCCCGTAGCTCAGCTGGATAGAGCACCTGGCTTCGAACCAGGTGGTCGGGAGTTCGAATCTCTCCGGGCGCGCCAAAAATCAAACACTTACGCTGCTCAATTTTTGATCACTGTGCTATTGAAAGGCACTTGTGCTATTGAAACAATATTCCTTAGCACCCAAATGGCCATCAACATTCTGTGACGAGTCTCCTGCAATTGCGAGTCACACCGTCGAAGCAAGTCCGTTTTTGTCCCTGCGTGAGCGACGCGTAGAGATTGTCGTTTGCGATACCAATGTCTGTATCCATGACGCGCACCTGCTCCGAAAAAAGGTCGGCCAGCGCTTATCGTGTTCTTGCGGTGTCGAGTGCGTTTGGATTCTCCGAAGAAAAGTGAGCGAAAGAGAACATAAGTGCTCGATTGGCAAGAATTCGCGCAGTGGTACATCAGCTCATCACAGCGAATTCGTGATGACGAACGTTAGCAAGGCGAGAAGGCTATCTTAATGCGGAGGCTCCGTTACGGCGAAGAGTAGTCTCGGAGCCCAGTTAGTCAGTAGACCTGCGTCTTCGCAGGTCTCACGATCTGGGCTTTACGCCGATAGTGCTTCTTTGTGACCCGAGAATCGGCGTGTCCGAGCAGCCGTTGCGCCTGCTCGATCGTCTCTAGATCCGATCCCACCTTCGCGCGGATATCGCGTTCCGCAAATCGCTCCTTAAGAGCGGTCTCCTTGAGCACACGGTCAATAAAGCGCTGCCAGACCGAGTCAAAACTGCCCGCCCTTCCGGCATCGGTGTCGAAGTAGCACTCCCCCTCGTCCGTACAGAAGAGCCACGGACCGATATCGATAGGCCTCGCTGCGAATGCCTCATCGACTGCCGCTCGCAGCCCCGTGTCGCGTCCTGCCTCATCCAACCAAGTGAATGTCTGCTTCACACGTGTGCTGTTAGCCGTCTTACTCGCGGTCACATTGATTCCTACTTCGTCGAAATCCGTACTCCGTAGTTGCAGCAGATCCGTCTGCCGCAAGCCAGTACGCAATTTGATCCGGATATAGGCTTGACACATCCGAACAGAGCCTTTTTTTCGAAAGGGCTTAAGCGAAAGCGCTTCTCTCAGCTCCCAATTTTCGACATAGCGATCTCGTGGCTTAGGCGCGAGATCGCCTTCAAAGCGCAGCTCTTCTTCGATGGGGTGACGGTCTATGTCGCCCCACATGACTGCCCATGTAAAGGCGTGGCTAAGCACCTCGATCTCACGATGCGCGGCCGTCACGGCCGGTGCACCGGTCTTTTTGTTGGTTCGTTTTACGACATACTGATACGCATGTTTTGGCTTGAAATCGATTAGGCGCAAATGGCCAAACCGTTTCTTCAGCAAGGGTAGGGCTCTGGTCTTATTCTCTCGAGTGCGAGGCGATTTGCTCGTTGCAATTACATTGAGGGCGTATTTGTCCAAAAGCTGGCTTATAAAAACAACCTTCGCGTCTTTCTCGTCGGCGAGCTTTGCCCGCGACACGTACGCCGCAAAGGCCTCAACTATGGTTCTTCCGAGAGTGAATTGCTTTCGGCCATCCCAATTTGCCTCTTGGCCAAGAGGGACCTGGTATCGGATCTGGCCATTGAGCCACCGCGAGCGGGGCGGCAGACCTACATTTTCAGGGTTGCGGCGACGGGACATGGGCGTTTCCCACTAATCGGACCAGTTAGGCTCGGCGATGCGCGGCTGTCGATCCGTCCGCATGCCCCCAGAAAGGAGTGCATCAACGTGCGCGCGGGAGACCGCAAGCGTGCGATCGGGGCGGACACGGGACTCAATTCCCATTGCGTTCAGCGCACGAAGCCGCGCCGAGAAGCGCTTCTTGTGCGTCAGCTCATACAGCTCATCGTCACTCAAGCAGAGGCTCCCAATCGCTTTCATGCCTGCGCCCAGTTATCTGGGTCCGAATCGCGGCTCTCACTTGCGCGTCCTCGGCTTTGCAATTTTGGCGCCGTGCTTGACCAGCAGGTCATCGACCGCCTCGCGGAGAAACTGCGCCATTGCGATGTCCCTTTGCTTGCTTAAGTCTTGAAGCGCCTTTAGCACTTGCGGTCTCAAGTAGATGGTAGTCACGGCGCGTCTGCCCTTCATGTGCGGCATTAAGCAGTTCTCCGATTTCGCACATGGTAAGTTGCTAGTAAGAAAAGCTCAAGGGACAAAGCGCGGCCGCCGGCGCACTGTGGATACAGATCGAGGAAGGTCCTGCGGACGCGGAAAGGCGCACTCAAGCGGCAGACACGGTTGCCGCAGCGTGGCATTGGAGCAGCGCCGAGGAGTCGTGTGAGACGCAGCATCTACGGCAAGACCACGCGTCATCCAGTCAAGCACGTCCGCTCGCATCCAACCTATTTGGCGGCCGCGAAATCGCCGCTTCTTGGGAAAGCGGCGAAGAAGCACCAAACCCGAAATGAGCAGTTTTGGTCGGCGTGTCAGCCGGGCGACATCGTGGGCGCTAAGTAGTCCTTGGAAAGGCGCAAGCGGTTCGTTAACCCAAGGAGAGAGCACTACTCTAGCGCGAGGCGTTGAGACATTGTCGTCAGTTATTAGGCTGGTCAAATTCACGGTTGTTCCCCTTTGAGTTGAGCGTGCGGGGAGCATCCGACAAGGCGAGCCTGTGCACAGCGGGGGAAATTGGGGAAAAAGCACCGCGAACGCGGGTTTGGCGGCAAATTCCGACGTATTCCGTTCCTGGTAAAGCGCCAGATGGATGGCGGATGGGCGGTCGCCATACTGGACCACATGACGTTTAGTGCTGGCGAACCGGACCGCGATAGGCGATTATTTGCGAGGTTGAGAACGGGTTGATCGGCCGCAATCCGCAGGTTATTAACGTCCTAATTGCCATTCCCTCCGTTAATCCACCAGCTTCCCAAACAAATCCTTGGGATCCGCCCGCACCGCTCTCACGATCTCAATAAACTCAATCACATCGATTCTGCGCTCCCCGGCTTCCAGTCGCCCGACGAAAGAGCGCGGTCGCTTGATTCGCGTCGCCAAATCCCTCTGAGTCATGCCGGCTCTCTTTCGTGCGGCGACGAGTATTGCAATCAGGGCTTTATGCCCCCGGCTGCGTAAGGTCTTTCGCAGCGTCGTTTTGGCCATGGCACTCTGCTCCCAAAAATGGAGCGCCATAGATACGGTATGCCTCCCTTGCTCGCATAATGCGAGCAGGCTATGATCGAATTCCTGATCTACACGATTGACTGCTCCGGTCGTTGGGAAAAGGAGTAGCCAGGGGTTCAAGGAGGCAAATGCTCATTCTCACGCGCCGAGTTGGCGAAAGCCTAAAGATCGGGCAGGACATTGCGCTTACGGTGCTTGGCGTAAGGGGCAATCAGGTCCGACTCGGCGTGAATGCCCAAAAGTGTGGCCGTGCACCGGGAGGAGATCTACGAGGGGATTCAGGCCGAGCACGGTGACGTATTTCCGGCGTCTTGGCCCGCCGTAAGTCGACCTGACACGACAAATCGTCATGAATGCGCCTTCAAACTTCGTAACCCTGCCGGTCTTAAGCGTCTTGCGCCCGCTGTGCAATCTCGCGCGCGTCCCCATACTTGGGTTGCTCCTACTCCTCGCTCCAGTCGTCGAGAGGGTTTGCGGCGCTCTGCTACTCTTGGGTCTTGTGGTGTCCATTGCGTTTAAGATCTCGGGCGCCGGCGCAACCTTCCCTTTTTGGCCCTTGCTGGCCCTCTCCTCAAGTTTTGGAGTTTTCGTGATCCTCTATCACGCCGTCATCGGGATTTTGTCGCGCTAAAGTTTCCGTCGCCGGTCGCTAGCAGTGTCCGCAATTCGTGTACAACCGGCGTGCGCCGTCGCTCAAAGTGGCCGCACGACAATCGGAGCAGTGCCCCAGCGTAACGTTTTCCCCCTGCACGACGCCGCGAGCGAGCAGTACCGCGTGCTCGAATTCAAGTTCAGACTCCGGCCGCCATTCGCGAAATGCCTCGAGCGCCTCGCACAGGAGTTCCCCGTTCTCAAGATTCGGCAGCCGCTTCATCTCCGCAAGGCCTCGGCCCAAGGGGATCGCGCCCACAATCCGGCACATCGATGCGAAGAGGGCCGCTTCACTGCGATGCCGCATCGACTTGAAGAATACGTGTAGTGCCGTCGGCGCGGGTCCCCGGCGGCGCTCATCCGGGTCGAACCCCCAACGTTGGCGCTGCGTCACAAGCTGATCACGCGTCAACCCACTCCAGGCACACACTGTCTGCGAGCGGGCGCCATGGGTCATCATTCGCAGCGCCAGTTGGTAGCGCCGAAAGTATCCGCCGAGCTTATCATCCGTGACATGAATGTCCACTTGAGTCCCCTTAGGCTAGCAAGGCCACTGGTACAAAACTCCTACCCCCTTAAACGAGGGTTTGCAGGGAATTCTCCCTGAAACTCTCCCCGGCAATTTCTAACTTAAGTCCCGACAATGCCGCTCCGATTCACCGGAGCCGGCATGCGCAAGGCGAAGAGAAAAAACAATGAGCGATATCGACCGCCGACGCCGCCGCGCTGGAAGGGCAGGGAGTCGCTCGATCTCGCCCATGAGATTAATCAACGCGCTTTGAAGCTCGTGAGCGATTGGACGGCAAAACCCAATGCCGCTGGGTGGCCGCCGACTCAGGATCGGGAGCTGTGGTCTAGGCTCGACCCGCTGGCAATCGCGTGCGCGGCGCGCTTTCCGTTCGTGATTGTGGATGTGCACTTCACTGACGTAGAGTGGTGGCGTGCGGTGATCGCTGGCAGCCAGGCGTCCGCGCCTTCTCATGCGTGGTCGGCGAACCTGTCCCAAGAACTCACGTCGGAGACACTGATCTTTGCATGGCATACCGCCAAGTGGGACTGGCGCGTGGCGCGGCTGTCGCTCGGCATGTTGCCCGCCGTAGCGACGTTGATCTCTGCACTGACGCCGCAACAGCTCGCCAGAGTATCTAAAGAGTACAGCGGCTCGTTGCGCCTGCGTTGGGCTGACGATAAGGATTTCTGGACGCGACTCCTCATAGCTGCTCGCGATGGCGACGAGGAAGTCCTTGCTGAAATCCATCTGCACGCCAAACTCCTTCTCTGTGGTGACCTGATTTGGCATTCTAAATAACCGAAGTCTGTGGCCGTGCTACAGTGCAGCCCGGAAATTTTTATGATACGTTTCTAAGCTCAACACGGGCCTTCGGCGAGGCGTGCCACCTCATGCAAATCTCCCACCGCCGACACCGCGGTCGGGCAGCGCCCGGCGCCCTGACCTCGTAGGCGGATCACCTGACCGCTGGAGAGTTCGATCTCGATGCGGGCGACCAACAGCTGACAGCCCAAGTTTGCTCCTCCCCTCAGAAGAATTTTAGCTGGTCCCTAACGGCGCTGAACTGCGGAAATATCCATTAAATCGGTGGTTGGGGTGACAGGACTTGAACCTGCGACTCCTACGTCCGAATGCTCTTGTCCGATCGGACACACCACTCTAGAGGAACCGGCCGTCACGGCTGAGATGAGAATGTCGATATACGGAGGCGGGGTAGCATCGCACGTCAATTGCTGACGAACTGAGTGCGATCCTTAGCACTCTCAACCCACCCACCGCCCAGAGCTTCGTACAGGTGCACAACCGCCTGGCAGTTTGCCAGTTGCATCTGCGCCAGTTCATCCTCCGCCAAAAACAAGGTCTGTTGTGCCTGCAAAACGGTCAGCAGCTCGGTGGCACCTTGTCGGTATTGCAACTGGCCAATGCCAAACGCTTCTCGCGCGGCATCCACCTCGCGCACAAGGTGATCGTGTGCCTTGTGCGTATTGGCCACCTCGATCAGGGCGTCCTCGACGTCCACAAAGGCATTGAGTGTCGCACTTTGGTAGTCGGCGACTAACTCCTTCTGAACACCTATTGCCAGTGCCCTTTGTCCGTAAAGTCGTCCACCATCGAAAAGCGTTTGTAGTAGACCTGCCCCATAGCTGAACCCAAAGTTCGAACCGCGCAGCAGTGCACCGATTGCAGTGCTAACGAAACCGCTCGATCCGGTCAGCGACAGCTGCGGCAGAAAGGCAGCACGTGCAGCATCAACATTGGCATGAGCGGCCGCAAGGTTAGCTTCGGCCTGGGCGACGTCGGGTCGGCGTAGCAGCAGATCTGACGGCAGGCCCTCGCTTACCTCGGGTTGCGCGATGTGATCGAGATCGTGCCCGTCGATCTCAAAGCCCTCCGGCGGTCGTCCAAGGAGCTGCGCGAGCGTGAACAGCGCCTCGCGTTCCGCCGTTTCCAGCCCCGGCAGCTGAGCCTCTACGGACTCTAGCTGCGCCTGCTCCTGCGCCAGATCGAGGCGTGAGATCGCCCCCGCCTTTGCGCGCAATGTGATGATTTCGAGTATTCCGTTGATGGCTTCCAAGTCTTCGTGTGCAATCGCCAGGCGGCGGCGAATCGCAAGCACTGTGAAATACTGATTGGCGGCTTCGACGGTTACGGTGAGCGCCACGGACTGGCGCGCAAAGCGCGCTGACTTCAGCTGTTCTTGCGCCGCGTGCAAATTGTCGTGCGCCAGCCCCCATACATCGATCTGGTAGGTGGCATTGAAGTTCACACTGGTCGTCTTCGCCGCCTCATACTGCTGCAGGCAGGCTGCTCCGCTGCACGCACTATTGGAGTGTGCCGCTTGCCCGGTGAGCTGCGGAAAGAGTGCAGCGCGCTGAATGCCGCTCTGGGCTTCAGCTTGCAATACCCTGGCGGCCGCGGCGGTGAGATCGAGATTGTTCGCCTGCGCTTCCGCCACGAGATTCGCAAGCTGTGGATCGCGATATCCCTGCCACCAGTTGGCGTCGGGCCACGGCGGTGCCGTCGGTGCGGACGGCCCGGTGAATTTCTTGGGCACCATCGACGCATTGAGCACCTGCGGCACGGGAGTCGCGCAGCCCGCAATAAAGACAGTTGCGAGGGCAACCAATACGGCCATCGTTCTATTCATACCGCAGCGCGTAGATTGGGTTGGCGCGTGCCACACGCAAGGCATGCGTGCCGACCGTCACCCAGGCGATGATCAGTGCCGTGACGCCGACGGCGATGAAATCCAACGGACTGAGTGTAATGCGATAGGCAAAGCCCTCCAGCCAACCGTGCAAGTAATAGGCCACCAAGGGCCAAGCAATGAAGTTCGCGATCAGCACCGGGATAGAGAACTGCCACAGCAGCAGCAGCAGCACATGACGTGTGCGCGCCCCGAAGGCTTTGCGGATGCCGATCTCCCGTGTACGCCTGCTGGCCGTGAATGCCGCGAGTCCGAATAGGCCCAGGCAGGCGATAACGATCGCAATTCCTACGAAGATGCCGAACATCGTGCCTTGACGCTCATCTGTGCGATATAGCGCACTGAAGCTGTCATCCAGAAAGTAACTCCGCAATGCGGTGTTGGCCGCCAATGAGTGCCAGGTTTTGTCGATGAAAGCGAGCGTCTCTTTCAGTCCCTCAGGACGGACGCGAACCGAGATCATGATCATACTGTTCGGGTCGTAAAAGCATACAATCGGCTTCACCGGTTCCCGCGCGCCGCGAAACATGAAGTTACGCAACACGCCTACGACTTGCACGTGGATGTTGTTGAACAGCAGGGTCTTGTTCACGATCTGCTGTGGCGTGAAGCCAAACCGGGTGGCGGCGGCTTCGTTGATGACAACGCTATGCCCGTCGTTGGCCATATTCTGAGCCCCCATGAACCTGTCTTCGCCACGTTTGTCGGAGATCATGCGGCCGGCAACGACCGGTATGTCATACAGGCGTGGAAAGTCCGGCCCGATGATGAGCTGATTGAGGACGACAGTGTCGGATTGTCCGGGAATCTGCCCGACGGACAAGAACGAATTGTCAGTGAAAGCGACATCGTTGGATTGCGCCGTCACAAGCACGCCCGCCTGAGTGCGCAGCAACTGAGCGAAATTGTCTCGCCCACTTGGCGTCAGGCGACCGGCATCCACGACGATGATGTTGTCATGGCGAAAACCCAGATCGAGGTTGCGCGCGTAGTCGATCTGGCGGAACACAACCAAGGCTGCCGTGCCCAGACCGATCGACACCGCGAACTGCGCGACGACGAGTGTAGTGCGCAGACGGCCCGATCCACCCGTACCTCCTCCACTCGTGCGCAGGATAGACGCAGGCCGGAAACTGGAGAGGATCATGGCCGGGTAGCTTCCGCTCAAGAGACCCGCCGCAACGGCAATCATCAGAATCAGCGCCAGGGGCCCCCAGTCAATTAGGTAGTTGAAGGCAATGGGGCGCTCGAGAAAGCCGTCGAAAGTCGGCAGGAGAATCGCCACAATTGCCAGAGCGAGCGCCAGGGCTACCAGTGCCATGAGCACCGCCTCTCCCAGGAACTGCGCGACGATTTGCTGGCGGTGCGCGCCGACCGTCTTGCGCAACGCGATCTCACGCGCTCGCAGCGTGGCGCGCGCCGTGGCGAGATTCATGAAATTGGAGCAAGCCACCAGGATGAGCAGCACGCCGATCGCGATAACACCCTTGATGGTGGCCGAGCTTCCCGGCGGCGTAAGGTTCGAGGTAACGCTCGAGGACGCCAGATGAACCGCCGTGAACGGGGTTAGAATGACTTTATTGACTTGGCTTCCCCGCAGGTTGACGTTCAATCGCCTGAGCGGTCCTGCCAGCGCTTGGTCGAGGATCGGTGTGAGCTTCTCGAGTACCGCCGGCGGACGGGCGCCGGGAGCGAGGTTCACGTACTCGTAGTGATTGTTTGTAAACCAGTTTTGCTTGTTGACCTGGCTCTCCTGGTCCGCAGCCGACGTATTCGGGATGACAACCGCCGCGGTTAGCTGCGAATTATGCGGGATATCCTTGAACACGCCGGTGACGGTCAACGGGATGGTCCCGTCGCGGCATACCTCATCAGACGGAGCGCAGCTGGCCTTGGCGACGCTGAGGATGCGTCCGACCGGGTTAGTGCTACCGAAGTACTTGCGAGCGGTGCTCTCGGACAGGACGACGGACTCCGGCTGCGAAAGCGCCTGCCCCGGATCTCCCGAGATGAACGGCAGCTTGACGACGCGAAACAAGTTCGGCTCTGCGACCAGAATCTCCTCAAAAAACTGACGGTCGCCAATGTTGATGGTCGTAAACTGCCGGCTGAAGCGCGTGAATGCGGTCACCTCGGGTATTTGTTCGTGCATTGCCTGCGCCAGCAGGTAGGGCAGAGTCGCGAAGTCTTGAGGCGGTCGACCTGGCGCCAGCGCCGTGAGTTCCAGCTGGTACAGATCTTCTGTACCGGGGAGCCATTTGTCGTAGGAGAGCTCGTCGCGCACGAATAGGACGATGAACATGACGCAAGCAAGCCCGACCGCCAGCCCCGCGATGGTGATAGTGCTGTAGAGCTTCTGACGGATGAGGTTGCGCAGCGCAACGGTGAGGTAATGGCGAAACATAGCTTGTGCCTAGAGAACTTGACGGATGCTTTCGGTGACCACCGCTCCGTCCAGCAGGTTGACAATGCGATGGGCGTACTCGGCATGGCTGAGTGAATGGGTCACCATGAAGATGGTCGTGCCCGCGGCGTTCAGCTCGGTCAGCAGCTGCATCACCTCTTCGCCGTTTGCGGTGTCTAGATTTCCGGTCGGCTCGTCGGCAAGAATCAGCTTCGGCCCTGCGACCACGGCCCGGGCGATGGCGACGCGCTGCTGCTGGCCGCCGGAGAGTTGCGCGGGCATGTGGCGGGCGCGGTGTCCGATCTTCACGCGCTGCAGCGCTTCGTGGGCACGCTGTCGGCGTTCGCTGGCTGATACTTCGCTATGGTAAAGCAGCGCGATCTCGACATTTTCCTGCACGTTCAGCTCATCGATTAGATTGAAGCTCTGAAAGACGAAGCCGATGGCGTTCTTGCGCAGATCTGTCAACCGCCCTTCGGACTCGCCGGCGATGTTCTGGCCGTCGAACCAGTACTCGCCTGACGTTGGGGTATCGAGCATCCCGACGATGTTAAGGAACGTGGACTTGCCGCAGCCGGAGGGTCCCATCATCGCCACGAACTCGCCCTTCGAGACCTCCAGGTTGATATTACGCAGCGCCGTGGTTTCCACCTCATCGGTGCGGTAGAGCTTGGTCAGATGATTGAAGCTGATCATTGTTTGCTTGCCTTCACGGGCTTTCGCGGCCGTTGACGAATTCTATTCGGTCCATTTTCTTATAGGCCTCGTAACCGGAAACGATGACCTTCTCGCCTGGTCTGAGACCATCAACCGCCTCGACGTCGTCGGTGTTGCGCCGGCCGAGTCGCACAGTGCGACGGACGGCTCCGCGGCCATCGGGTGTGACCACGAAAATCCAGTTGCCGCCGGTTTCCTGGTAGAACGGGCCGTTCGGAACCATCACGGCGCGGGTGGCTCCTCCGAGCTCCACTTTCAGATCGACGGCCTGCCCGACGTGGATCCCCGGCGGCGTGGTGCCATCGAAGTAGAAGTCCGCCTTGAATGTACCTCCACTGACTTGGGGGTAGGCCTTGGCGACATGGGCCCGATAGTCACCACCGTCGATGCTGAAGCGCGTCTCCTGGCCTACGGTGACGCGGCCGAGATAGAATTCATCGATCTGTGCAGTGAGTTTGAAGCGATCGGCCGAATTCACCTGGCCCAGTACGGCACCCGCTGCCTTTGATTGGCCCGCTTCGGCATCGAGCGCGGTTACTTGGCCGTCCATCGGCGCACGGATGGTCAGGGCTTCGACTCCGGCATTGGCGACGTCGGCCTTGCCGGTCGCATCTCCCGTCAACTGTGTGGAGCGTACCCGTTGCTCGACGCGGCGCGAAGCGATCGTTGCCGCACGCAGCTTCATGTTGTAGTCGTATTCCTCCTGTTCCTGCCGGTAGGTGCTGGGAGCAATCGCATTGCCGTCCAGCAGAATCTTGTCGCGTGCCAAGTTGCCGCGCAGCGTACTGATCTGGTGGTCGATGTTGAGCAGATCCTGCTGATACTTGAAGCGGGTCTGCTCGAAGGTGAGCTGCTGGGCAGCTACCTGCAGCTGCAGCGCGGGGTTGGATAGGATGATCAGGGGCTGCCCTGCTTTTAGGCGGGCACCGTCCTCCACCAAGACTTGCTTCACCGTGCCGCCCTGATCGGTCGTGAGGTAGGCGGTGATCAGAGGCGCTACCGTTCCGCGCACCGCCGCGTAGTCCTCGAAAGGTCCTTCGCGCACGGTTCCCACATTGATCTGGCTGAGCGGGACGCGATAGACATTCCCGCCCTTAGCCATCAGGAGCCAGCACGCGATCGCAACGGCAATGAATCCCAGGCAGGCGAGCGGCCAATAGCGCAACCAACTCGATTTACGTGCGATGGGGCGATCTTGCCCCCCATGGTCATCGGCGCCGTTCAGTTCCGCGGTAGCCGTGACGCCCGGACTCAGCAAGCGACGTTGAGTGCGGGAATTAGAAGAGGTTTGAGTCATACCCAGTACGAAGAGGTGGATCCCACCACAGTCGTTTGCAATCGAAGCAATTTCCGAGGACCGCCATCCGCCTCTCCTTCCATGACTGATATAATATGATCACACGTTGAGCAACTAGGCAAGCAGTCATCGATAAATGCGCATCCTTTACCGATTTCATGGTTGAATAAGTGATCACATGAAAGTTAGAGCCATAGCAATGACGGCCCTCGGGATGGGCGCTGTAGCGACGGCGTCAGAGCCGTCGCCGCCGGCGCCTGCATCGAGAGCAGCGCTTCACGAGGTGCATCTGTACCGGGATTCTTACGGTATGTCTCACCTGTACGCACGCCGGGAGGAGGATGCCTTCTTCGGGCTGTTCTCGGCTGATGGATCTCAGAGCTACTCGCAGACACTCTGGGGAGTAGCAAATGAGGATCCGGCGTCGGCTCGTTACTCAGACCAGGCGCGACTCGCGAGCGAAAAGGTTCTCAGGCCGATTCCTCAGACCCTCGAGGCGTTTCGGCAAGAAGGCGAGACCGAAACAACACTCGACGTCCCTGTTCGAACTGACGAGGCCGCCTCGATCGATACTGCCCTGACGGCGGTATTGCATAGTGAACGCGACGCCTATGCCATTCCGTCCCTTGGGGTGGCGGTGTTCTCGCGGCGCGGTCTGATCTGGGTGCGTGCGGCAGGTTTCTCCGATAAGGATCGCCATGTGAGCGCAAGTGTGGATACGATCTTTCGTGCTGGCTCGGTCAGCAAGACTGTCACGGATCTGATCATGATGCGTCTGGTTGACCGCGGCGTTCTCGATCTGGACGTTCCGGTACGCCACTATCTTCCTGACTTCGCTCCCAAGAACCCTTTCGGCGCGCAGATCACACTGCGAATGCTCGCGACTCACAGGGCCGGGCTCGTTCGCGAGCCGCCTTTAGGCTCGTATTTCGCGACTTCAAGCCCCGATCTTGCCACGATCGTCCGTAGCCTCAATCGGACGACCCTCATCGCGAGGCCGGGTACACGGACCCTGTACTCCAATGCGGGCGTGACAGTCATTGGCCGCGTTCTCGAGGTCGTCACAGGTAAATCCTTCGCGCAGATCCTGCGGGATGAGTTGCTCACCCTCGCACAGATGCGCTCGAGCGGCGTCCGTTTGGCGGACTCACCCGCAACTCCCGCTTACGCGGAGATGTCTAGCTACGACGGTCCCCGCATACCGGCGCCAACCTTCGACCTAGGTATGGCGCCGGCAGGTGGCCTGTACACGACCTTGCGCGACCTGACATCGGTCGGCAGTGTGTTTCTGCGGGAGGGCCGTACTGAAGGTGGCCTGCAGATCCTGAGTTCGCGCTCCCTGCGGGAGATGACGATCCCGGCCAGCTTGGCGCCGGACAGCCGTGGTAAACGATACTCCATCGGATTCGCTGTAGCGGACTTCGACGGTCGCCGTGTTCTCAGTCACTCCGGGGCTGTTTACGGATTCGTTACGAGTTTCAAGCTGCTGCCTGATGACGACCTTGGGGTCGTTACGTTCAGCACCGTTGACGCCGGCTCCTCCGCCGAGCGCGTTTCCGATTATGCCTTGAGGCTCGTTCTGGCGATGAGAGACGGCCGAGCCTTGCCCCTGAATCCGACCAGTTGGCCGTTGAGCGCTGAGGAGGCCAGGCCACTAGTCGGCGAGTACCACCATGCGGCTGCCACCGTTCGAATCCGCTGGGTAGGCGGGGTAGCCTATATCGAAACGCCCCAGATCTCGGAGCGATTGCGCCGCAGCGCTGCCGGCTTTGTGGCGGATGACACCATGTTGCACTCGGATCTGAATGTCGATCCGAGTGGACGTTGGATCGACGTTGATCATGTGCGCTACGCGCGCTCTGCGGTTCGAGAACCTGAGCCACCCACTGCAAAAATAGAGCGTCTCATGGGGGACTACGGCTGGGATCACGAGTATATCCGTGTGTTCGAGCGCGACGGAGCGCTGTTTGTCCGCATCGAATGGATCGACTACGAGCGGATGGAGCGTGTCGGCGACGACGTCTGGCGCTTCCCGAACGTCAGTCCTCTTTACCCGGGGGAAGAGCTGCGGTTCACTCGCGATGCGAGCGGTCGAGGCCATGACGTCTCACTGAACGGGCTAGCCTTTCCCCGCCGCGAGATCGTGGGCGCGAGCATGCATGTCGATCTTACAGACGCCGATCGCAAGAGGCTGCTGGAGCAGGCGCACGCAGCCTCTCCACCCGTCGAGGTTGGAGAGCGCCGGCCCGCGGACCTGGTCTCACTGACCAGTATCGATCCGGAGATTGAACTTGACGTGCGCTACGCTACGAGCCAGAACACAGTCGGCTTCCCTGTATACCCGCGCGCCGCCGCCTACATGCAGCGCCCGGCAGCACAGGCGCTGGCACGCGCCGAGCAGAAGTTGCGAGCGCTGGGTTTCGGGGTCGTAGTGTTCGACGCCTACCGGCCCTGGTATGTGACTAAGCTGTTCTGGGATGGAACTCCGGAGGCGGCCCACCTCTTCGTGGCCGACCCGAGGGAAGGCTCCCGACACAATCGGGGCGCGGCCGTGGACATGACTCTGCAGGATCTCGCCACGAAGCGCGAGGCCGATATGACTGGCGCGTACGACGAGTACTCGCCGCGATCCTATCCTCTCTATGACGGAGGTTCCTCGCAGCAGAGATGGAGGCGGGATGTGCTGCGCGAAACCGTGGAGAGCGAGGGCTTCACTGTCTATCCCTACGAATGGTGGCATTTTGACTTCGGCGACTGGCGCCAATACGCAATCCTCAACGTCGACTTCAAGGATCTGTCACTGTGAAAGACGTTACGTCGGCCCGCTATCGCCCGTTGGGTGTTAACGATCGCGGCGACTGCCATTGCGGCTGAGTCGCCACCGATCCCGGCGGCCGACACGGCAACCGGTGCCGTTATTTCGACTTTGCACCGCTCGAGAATACTTTAGCCCACCTGAGCAAGTCGGCGGGGCACGCTGCTACGTTTTGGCCTTAGTGACAGCAGCGTGCGCTTGAGCTCGGTGGCGCCAGAAAATATAGGCGGGCACACCCAGCGACACGATACCGAGACCAATTCCAGCACGAACCGGCTGTGTTGCGATCGTGTTCGCAACCAGACCTGCCGCCGCAACAATGAAAATTATAGGCGTCAGCGGATACCCGGGAACGCGGTAGATGCGCATGGCATTCGGTTCACGACGGCGGTAAACGAATACGCTGGCCGCAGCGAGTGCATAGAAAATCCATCCGATGAAGACCACAAAGGTAAGAAGCTGCTCGAACGATCCAATCGCGGCCAGCAAAGCCGACCACGCTCCGGCAACGCCAATGGCGAACGCGGGGGTGCGGTAGGTTGAGTGTATCCGCGCGAGCGACCGGAAAAACAATCCGTCCTCGGCCATCGCGTAATAGACCCGCGGGGCAGCGAGCATGATCGCGTTGGCGGCGCTGAACATGGACACGAGGATCACGATCCCCACCATCTTGCTGGCGCCGCTGCCGACCACGACCGTCAGTGCCGAAGCAGCGACGCGTGTCGATGCGGAAACGCCTGCCGCGCCCAGTGCGCTGACGTAGCCTGCGTTTGCAAGCAGATAGATCACGATCAACGTGATCGTGCCAAGGAGGAAGGCGAGGGGGAAGGTACGCTGAGGATTAAGGGTTTCGCCGGCGCTGAAGGTCACGTATTGCCAGCCTTCGTAGGCCCACAGGACGCTAATCATTGCGGCTCCCACCCCGGACAAGCCGGAAACCGTATGCGTATTGCGTGCCTGCCCGTCGAATAGAGGATGTGTGCCGCAACTCCACAGGATGATGCCGAGGGCGAGGATGACGATCACCTTGAACGCCGTTGTGAAATTGGTCAGGTTTGCGCTTTGACGCGTGCCGCGAATATTCACGAGTGTAATGGACAGGATAAGGAGGACTGAGACGCCTTTTGCGACCCAGGGCGAGAGTGGAATAAATTCGCCCACGTAGTTGGCGAATGCAACCGCCAACGTGGCAACGGTGCCCGCGCTAATGACGAGGAAGAACGTCCAACCGAACAAGAAAGCCGGCAGCGCTCCGAAACAGTCGCGAATATAGACATAGAGTCCGCCGGCGCGCGGACGTGTGGCGCTGAGCTCTCCGTATGTCAATGCGCCCAGTAGAGATAGCACCCCACCCGCGAGCCACACCATCGCCGCGACCGGAATTGAATTGCCGACGGACTTAAGGACGGTTCCGGGAACCAGAAAAATACCGGACCCTATGACGGTGCCGATAATCATCAGCACAAGATCCCTGAGGCCGAGTACTCGTTCCAGTTGGGCGGCAGGCTCGTTCACGGACTTATCCCCAAACAGTGGGTTTGAAAACGGACACTTGGCCGCCGTTGTATTCGAGCCCGGGAAGCCGGTCGAATTGCTGTAGGAGCGGGCCATCGATATCGACAAGGTCGGCGAGGCATCCGACGACGAAGGCGGGTGCCATCGCCAGCGAACTGCCGCCCATACTCCCGACCATGATTTGCAGTCCTAGGCTCCTAGCCGCTTCCGCAAGTGCGAGCGCATGGGTCATGCCGCCAGTTTTGTCGAGCTTGATGTTGATCCATTGGTAGCGTGACTCGGCCTGTTTGAGTTCATCTAGATGCAGGCAGGATTCATCCGCGCACAGCGGTACCGGCGAATCGTAGTTATCCAACTCGGCGTCATTACCGCGGGGAAGAGGCTGCTCGATCATCTGTACGCCGAGGCCCGCGCAGACGGGTGCGAGTTCCACCAACTGATTGAAGCTCCAGCCCTGATTAGCATCGACCACGATGCGCGCGTCGGGGCGTGCTTGGCGGATAGCCTCGAGTCGCTCGACGGGCCGGCTGCCGTCGAGCTTGACCTTCAGGAGACTAAAGGCGCTAGCGGCGGCCGCCTTGACCGCCATCTCCCGGGGAGTCTCCTCGATGCCAATGGTGAACACGGTCTCCAGTGCCTTCGGTTTCACCCCGGAGAGATTCCAGACCGAGCGCCCCTCGGACTTCGCCTCGAGATCCCATAGTGCGCAGTCGATGGCGTTGCGCGCCCCACCGGGAGGTAGCAAAAATTGCAGCCTCGCCCGGGTAATATCATTCCTAATCCATTCTGATTTCTGGCTGATCTGGGCTATAAGTTTCTCCGGCGTTTCACCGAGGTAGTACACGCCGAGCGCCTCGCCTCGGCCGATGACACCGTTTCGCTCCAATTCGACAACCACGGACTCGAAATGGTCCCAGGTTTTGCCGGCGATCCGGAACGGCCCGATGGTCGGCCAGCGTTCGATGTGGACGCCGATTCTCACGCGCAAAAGTCCGATTCGATCCGATTGATGATGGGCTCAACACCGTCGATCATTGGGTCGACGCAGGGCAGACCTGTCTGAGTCGCGTATTGACTGAGTAGTGTGGCGCGCTCTGCTAGTGGAATCTTCGAGGTATCGAGCGCCACCCCGACGCAACGGATGCCGGGATTTGTGAGTTTCCCAATGCCAACTGTCCGTGAGATGACGTCCGCAATGCTAGGCAGGGGAAAACTAGGCCACTGGGACACCGTTTTGCGCAGAGGGTCGTGACAGACAACGAACGCGTCTGGCTGCGAGCCGACCAGCAACCCGATCGTGACTTGCAGGAAACCCGGATGGAAAATGGAGCCCTGACCCTCGATCACATCCCAGTGATCCGGGTCATTTTCCGGCGACAACACCTCGGCCGCTCCTGTCACAAAGTCCGACACAACGGCATCCATGGGAATGCCTCGTCCGGCGATCATAATTCCCGTCTGCCCGGTCGCGCGGAAGTCGCTATTCAGCTCCCGTGCGCCCATCGCTCGCTCGATTGCGAGAGCCGTATATTTCTTGCCGCACGCGCAGTCAGTTCCAACCGTCAGCAGGCGCCTACCCAAACGCTTTCGTCCCGTACCGACGGGTAAGTTGTCCGGGGGTACGCGCACGTCGATGAGCCGCGCGGAACCTGCGGCTGCCGCTTCCGCTAGTCCGGGGAGGCTAGCTAAGCGAACGTGTAGTCCCGCGACAATATCGATGCCAGCATTGGCTACCTCCCGCAACGTGGCAACCCAATGCCCCGGCACGCCGCCGCCGACTGCGGCGGAACCGATGATCAGGCTGCGTACTCCGGCTTTTTTCGCATCGACAATCGATAGATCAGGTACATCGGCATTGACGCCGCATCCCGGCAAGCGCATCTGGCCGGCGCATTCTTCAGGGCGCCACTTCACCATGCCGAGCCCCGTCTTCGCGTAGAGAGCGTCGATGGCGTCCCCAAGAAATACAACAAAAGGCATCTCGAACTGAATTATCGTGACGCTCACAGCGTCTCCTCTATTTAATATTTCTGCTTTGCCAACTCGATTGCGGACCCGCCCAGCTCACGCCGCTTGTGGCCTACGCCAGCCGCCTCGACGAAGCGACGGCACTCATCGAGGCAGAACATTCAGCGAATCAGGGGTAGCCAGAGCGCGCTCCTGTGAGTGTCGTCCCGGTAGACTCGTTGGCGTGCTGAGACATAATCTGCGGGGCGCGCAAAGAAGATATTCGGTACGTAGGTTTGGGGATTGCGATCGTAGAGCGGGAACCAGCTGGACTGGATCTGCACCATGATCCGGTGCCCCGGCTGGAAGACATGGTTGGCTGCCGGAAGCGCAAAGCGATACCTCTGAATCTGGTTTGCTGGGATCGCCACAGGACGCTCGAGGTCCTTTCGATAGCGTCCGCGAAAGATGTCCATAGAGATCCCGAGTTGGTAGCCACCCAGCTCCGGCTTGGAGGGCACCTCATCCGGCCACACGTCGATCAACTTGACAACCCAGTCCGCGTCCGTTCCGCTGGTCGCGGCATAAAGATCGGCCACCGGGGCGCCACTGATGCGCACCGGCGCTGTCAACGGCGCCGACTCGTACGTCAACACATCGGCTCGGTCACTGTATGAGCGTTGGTCTGTGACGAGCCAGGCTGCCCAGCGGTCGCCATTCGCGAAAGTCAGCGGGCGCGATTGGTAGGGAACGGGCTTCTCCGGGTCCGAGACATATGAATCGAACGCATCGATTGCTGCGGCGGGATGATCCAGCGACAGCGAGAAGCGAGAACCAAGATAGAGCGGCGTCAGACCGCTTGCACATCCGCGTTCGCAGGCGGCCGGCCAAGTCTCAAAACCATCCCAGTGGTTCTCACCTGTGTTGTAGATCTGCACCGCAGGTGTCTTGATCGGTGGTCCGCCGCTCAGGTGATGAGCGAAGAAGGGTGCCAACAGGTCACGCCGGAATTGCAACGCCGTGTCACCGAAAAATTGCAACGGCCCGAGGCTTGAGCCATCGCGATTTGCCTGCCCGTGTGACCAGGGCCCCATCACCAGTCGATTCGTGTCGGCGCGCGCGCCCGCATCCTTCAGCGCAGCATAGCAGTGGACCGCGCCCCAGATGTCCTCCTGATCCCACAGACCCTGCACCCACATTGTCGGAACGCGCAGCGGCCGTTTTGCGAGCAGATGATCGAGAGCCTGTCCCTGCCAGAAGGCATCGTACGCCGGGTGGGCGGTCAAGCGGGTCCAGAACGGAAGCTGATCCAAACCCGCCGCGCGCCCATACTCTCCCGCTGAGCCGGCCGCAAGAAACGCCTGATAGTCATCCAAGGCACCGCGCGCAACACCCTCGCCGGCGTCCTTCGCGCGCGTCTGACGGAGGATGTATTCGATGTTGATCTGACGAAAAGCCCCATAATGAAACCAATCATCGCCCATCCAGCCATCTACCATAGGACTCTCGGCCGCCGCCACCTTTAAGGCCGGATGCGGATCGAGCAGTGCCATGGCGACAGTGAAGCCGTCGTATGAATTCCCGATCATGCCGACCAAGCCGTTGGACTCCGGCGTGTTCTTGACGAGCCAGTCGATCGTGTCCCACGCGTCGGTACTCTCATCCGTCATCGTGGGATTCAAAGGCCCACGGGCCGGCAGCGTCATCACGTAGTTACCCTCTGACTGATACTTCCCGCGCACGTCCTGATACACGCGGATGTAGCCTGCCATCACGAAGACATCGTCGCCTCGCGATAGCCGTGCCAGCATGTGAGGACTCATGCTCCCGGTCATGCGCCGCAGCGCATTGTACGGTGTGCGAGTCAGGACGATCGGAGCGTTGGTGGCATTGCGCGGGATGACGATCACGGTGTGCAAGCGCACGCCGTCCCGCATGGGGATCATGACTTCACGAAGGACGTAGTCCTGGTCATCGGCGGGCGGGGGCACGAAATGTGGCGGAATGTCGCCGCCTGCGGGCGGGATGATGGTCGATGGTTGGGGCGTGTCCGCCGCGGCCGATGCTAAAGAACACGCGTACACCACGCCCAGGACGCCAAGAAAAATGACTCCGCTCACCCTGATGGTCAAACGTTTGGGGGCGGACATGTGACTCCACGGCGGTCGTTTACAGCGGTTCTATGCTGACGAGTATTATATGTTATTTGTTATAACGATTCCACTGATTGAATCTCCTTGTCATGTCTGCATCGCTTGCAGAGTCCATTGCAGGTCGGCAGCTGACTGCTCAAGCCACGTGACCGCATGAAAGGATCTATTGCGAAGCGCTGTCTGCACCGTCCTCGATTACAGCGCGGTCCATTTCGACTGCCTTGCCGGCGCGCTTGTACACTACGCCGTCTTTCATGACAAAGCTGATGTGCTTCAGAACACCGATGTCCGCTAACGGGTCTCCGCTGACGGCGATAACGTCGGCAAGCTTCCCAGGGCTAAGGCTACCGAGATTCTTCTCGTGCTTGAGCAGCTGCGCCGCGTTCATCGTGGCTGCCTGAATCGCGTACATCGCGGGCATGCCAGCAGCCACCATGAGTTCAAATTCATGTGCGTTCTGACCGTGCGGGTAGTCCCCGGCGTCAGTGCCAAAGGCGATTCTGACACCCGCGCGGTAGGCGCGCCCCGCAGTTTCCAGCAACACGCGCCCAATGACGGCCGCCTTGACGGCGACGTTCGGCGGGTAGTATCCGGGTACCGCCGCCTTCTGTGCGACGTATTCGGCCGTCATCATCGTGGGCACGTACCAGGTGCCGTTCTGCTTCATGAGGCGTGCGTCCTCGTCGTTCATGTATGTGCCATGCTCAATGGAGTCCACTCCGGCAACTACGGCTCTGCGTATTGCTTCGGCCCCGTGAGCGTGTGCAGCGACTGCAAAGCCGCAGTCATGAGCGGTTGAGACGACCGCTTTGATCTCCTCGAGTGTCATTTGCGGATTGTCGCCGCTCGGGCTTTCATCCAGGACGCCGCCGGAGGGCATGATCTTGATGAGGTCGTCTCCGAGCTTGTAATGCAATCGGACGCTCTTTACCGCCTCCTCGGGGCTGTTGATGATGCCGGCGGCCACACCCGGATCTCCCATGAGATCCATACGGTAGTTGTCGGTTCGATCAGCGTGCCCGCCGGTGGATCCGATGGGAATGCCCGCTGTATAGATCCTCGGACCTACCAGCACGCCGGCGTTGATGGCGTCGCGAAGCGCGGCTGACTCATTGTTGTAATCCCCAACATTGCGCACGGTAGTGAAGCCCGCGAGCAGTGTACGGCGCGCATATACTGTTGAGCGCAGAACGTAAGCGGCCGGATTCCAATGGAACTGGTCTACATAAGCCGTGGGACTGGTTTGCTTGGTCAGATGCGTGTGAGCGTCGATAAGGCCCGGCAGGCAGGTATACTCGTTCAAGTCGATGAGCAGCGCTGCGGTCGGCGCCGCTCGCCCCGGCTGCACCGTGTTGATCCGCGTCCCCTCGATCAGAATCGTTGACTCGCCCAGCATTCGACCCGATTGGGTGTCGATTAGATGTCCGCACTGCACTGCGAGAAGTCGTGTCTGTGTATCCGCGGCTGCGCCATCAGTGCCGCTGACCAGAAGCACCCCGGCCGCGAAAGCACCTTGAATCCATCCGCAAGGCGCGTGCGAGCGCCGTTTTTCGATGACCCGCTTCATATAGTTCACCAACCTCTGATGCGATGCCAGATGGCCTGAACGACCGGCGGCTGTCCCCCAATTACGTGATACACGTCGTGCTGAGACGCGGTTGCACAGGCGTGGTTCGGAAGAATCCGCACCTGATCGCCGACCGACAGCGGCGGAAGATGCGCTTCGCTGCCGGGACGAATGCCGAGCTGCCCGTGCTCCTGGCTCGTTTCCAGGATGATGAGGTCCGGATAAGGGCGTCCGCTTGTGTCGCAGATCAGTCCATATCCCTGATCGATGCGCTGCTGAGCGGTACCCCGATCCCGGGACATCGCCATCCATCCAGCATCGACGATCAGCTGCCGCTCGCGGGGGCGGATTCCGATGATCGTGCTTAGCACGCTTAGCGCAACCTCGGATATCTGACACACACCTAGTCCCGCCATGACTAAATCGAAGAAGACGTACACGCCAGCTCGCAGCTCGGTTACGCCATAGTGATCCGCGCCGAACAGGACGGTCGGAGTGGATCCGACGCTGACAACCGGGCAGGGCAGGTTTGCGGCTTCGAGCGTCGCGGCCGCACGCACCGCGGCCGTGCGCTCGATCTCCGCGAGCTGTGTGATCTCAGATGCGCCGCGGCAATGGTACGACTGGCCGGCGTGAGTCATCACGCCGCGGAATCTCGCTCCGCCACTGGTGAGAGCGCTTGCTATCGCGATGAGCGTGGCGGAGTCCTCAGGATCGACGCCGCCACGGTGATCGCCGCAGTCAACTTCGATCATCGCCGGAATTCGATCGCCCGAGTCTCGCGAGGCCTTCCCAAGAGCTTCAGCAACGGCGACGTTGTCGAGCACCACCGACAGATCCGTGCCGAGAGATCTCAGCCGCGTGACCCGGCTGACCTTGGACTGAGTGAGTCCAACGCCGTACAGCAGATCGCGCACACCGTGATTGGCGAAGTATTCTGCCTCCGCAAGTGTCGATACGGTCGCCGGTCCCTCGGGTCTGGTAAGCATTCGCTGCGCGACATCGATCGACTTGGCGGTCTTCAGATGCGGACGGAGAGATACATGGGAGCATGCCAAACGATCTCGAAGGCGCAGGATGTTGTGCGACATCTTCTCATCATCGAGAAGCAGACACGGCGTCGTCAGTGCACTGATCGGAAGTGTCACAGCGCCGCCAGCTCGGGCTCAAGGATACGGGAAGCGACGAACAGGTCCTGGAGAGCCACACCGGAGCTGTCGAATACCGTAATGTCCTCGCGGGATTGCCGTCCCGGACTGTCTCCAATCAGGACACTGCCGATCGCCGTAACGCGCAAGCTTCCGGATTCCACCGCCGCGCGCACATGCTGGAATTCGCCAATGGTGAGGGATTGAGAGAGCAGGTCGCAGAACAGTCGCGCGCGGGCGAGTAGCTTCGGGGGTAGTTCCTGCTTGCCGACCCGGTCGCTCCCCATGCTCGCAACATGCGTGCCCGGCGTGATCCAACCGTCCTCGAATAGCGGCACATTGGAGGGCGTCACCGTCACCAGGACATCCGCCTCGCGTGCGCCTTGTTCGACGTTGACGACCGACGCTTCGACCGCCAATTCACTCTGCACTCGGTCACGCAGCGCCGTAGCGCTGGTGCGCGTCCGAGATGATATCAACACTCGTTTGATCGGCAAGACCGCGCAGATGGCACGCACTTCATGCGCGGCTTGATGACCTGCGCCGATCACCGCCAATGTCTCGCTGTCCGGTCTCGCAAGATGGGCCGCGGCCACTGCATCGGCGGCCGCGGTACGCAACCCATTGAGGCCCCGAGCCTGAACGACCGCCATGAGTTCTCCCGTGTCAGGATTGAGGAGTAGGATGGAGGAAGAATGTCGTGGCATGCCATGCGCTTCGTTGTCCGGCCAGTAGGAGCCCACCTTCAAACCAACAATTCGCGCGCCGCGGGCCATTCCGGACTTGATCGAGAATGTATCGCAGGGAAGGACGCCCTCACCCATGACCACAGGGTTCACTGTCGCCGACCCTCGGGCAAGATCGATGAAGGCGGCTGCAACTGCGTCGAACGCGAGGCTCAAGGTTGCGCGCGCCAAGGCTTGCTCCTCAGTAAGCACGATCACCTGGGCGAATTTTTCCTGCCGGTCGAGCGACGATCAGCAAAGACATCCATCTTAAGAATGGCTCCCGCGGTCGCCTTGATGTCCTGCTCGATGTGACGTCCGGCGGCTTGGGCCGAACGTTGCTCCAGCGCACGCAGCAGCGCTCTGTGATGCACATACACAGCGTGCGCCGAATCTCTCCGTCTGTCGGGCGGATCCGCGTTCCATGAAAGAGACATGTAAGGGCCAGCAAGCAACCAGAGCTTCTCAATAATGCTGACGAGTAGATCGTTGCCGCTGGCACGGTAGAGCCGGAAGTGAAACTCACGGTTGAGCCGGAAGGTTGCGCGCAGATTGTTCTCTCGCTCGGCGATCTCCATTTCTTCGTTTATCCTGCGCAGCGCATCGGTCTCATCGTCTGAGATGCGGGTGGCCGCCAGTTCCGCCGCTCGCGCTTCCACGATCTGCCTGACCGCGGCGACGTCCTTGAATCTGTCGGCCGTCAACGGAGGTACGCGGACCGTTCTGTTCGCGGCCGCTTCCAGTGCACCCAACGAGACTAATTGCTTCACGGCATCCCGAATGGGCATGATGCTGGTACCAATCTCCGCAGCCAGTCCCCGCAACGTCAGGGATTCGCCCGGCTGCAGGCGCCCTCCAGTGATCGCGTCTCGCAACTCCTCGAGCACACGCTCGTGGAGTGGCACGAACTTCATCGGCGACAGCCGCCGGCCGACGCCGAAAGCGCGAGGGGGACGTTGTTTCCCGGGTCCGCTTTTGGTTTTCACCGTGAGTCGATTCATTAGTGTTGCGGGGATTCTTTTGACCATGGTTTTCGTTATCTGTTATAACAAGAAATGGGAAGCGATGCACGTGCGACAGTCGAAGCCTCCGTGGCTGCTACGCCGGCGAACGCGCTGCACAGGGCCATCGGCCGCAGCGGATTCTTTACACTCGCCTTCGGGGCAATCGTCGGATCGGGCTGGGTGGTCGTGCTCGGCGAGTGGCTCAAGGCTGCCGGGCCCGCGGGAGTGGTCTGCGGCTTCGTTCTCGGAGCGCTGGTCACGATACTCATCGCCCTGTGCTATTGCGAGCTCGCCGCGCGCTTCTCCACTGCCGGCGGTGAGTTTCTGTATGTTCTTCAGTCATTCGGGCGCTTTGCGGGATTCCTGACGGGTTGGTTCCTGACCCTGTACGCCGTTTCGGTGTGCGCATTTGAGGCGGTGGCTTTTGCGTGGACGCTGCGGGCGCTGCTGCCCGCGATCGCTCTTGGCACAGCTTACCGTCTCGGCACGTCCCAGGTCACCTGGGACGCTCTCCTCATCGGCCTGGTCGGCGCCGTCGCGATCGGCGCCCTGCATTGGCGCGGACCCAGCTTTGTGGTTCGCTTTCAGAACGTCGTGACATTCGGGTTCATCCTGGTGATGGCGGTCGCAATCGTCAGTGGCCTGTCCATGGGATCAATCGAGAACCTGCAGCCGTTGTTCGTCCGAGGAACCGGCGGTCAGCAAGTCGCCGGCGTGATGTGGGTATTTTCCACCTGTGCGTTCTTCTTGAACGGTTGGCAGGCGGCCCTGCATGCGATCGAGGAAAGGAAGAGCGACGTGGCCGTCCGCACGACACTCTTGTGCATTGCTGCGGCAATTGTCTGCGCCGGAGTCTTCTACTGCGGCATTACACTGGCTGCAGCCGAAGCGTCTCCCTGGACAACATTGGTGAACGCCGATTTGCCGGCTATCGCGGCCTTCCGCTCCTCGGCCAAAGCAAGCATCCTCGGTACTGTGCTGTTGCTTGCAGCCATCGTCTCGTTGAGCAAGTCCTGGAGCGCCGTCGCCTGGATTGCATCGCGCGTAATGGTCGCGCAGGCTCGAGAAGGCTTTCTCCCGTCGGTTCTTGCCCGGGTGGATGCCGAGTCAGGTGCACCGAAAGCAGCATTGGTGGTCGTCACGCTCCTGACCTGCGTAGGCGTGCTGATGGGCAGGGGCGCGATTCTGCCGATTGTGGATATGGTTTCCATCAGCCTCGCGCTCATCACCATCCTTTGCATACTCGCGCTGCTGCGCCGCCGATCGCTCGATAAGACCACCCCGTCATTTTCGGTTCCAGGGGGCTCCGTGACTATTTGCATAGCGTTGGCGGGTGCGAGCCTAATGGTGGGGGCAGCTGTGCTGGAGCCGTTCTGGCGAGGAAACGGCGCCATTCCGTTGGAATGGTGGTGGTTGGGAGGTTGGGGCGCACTCGGCCTAGTACTTTGGACTAAGTTGCGAATGCGCAGCGGAGTATGACTGCTGCCCGGCGCCGGGTTGTAAGCTGGGACCCGCCTGCCGAAATTGTTCTAGTCGATTGTGGCTGCCGCGAATGCGGACAATGAAAAGTCGGATTTCCCATCTTGCTGGGATTCATTTCACCGCAGTCCTCTTTGGTTGTCCATTAGTGTCGGGCGGACCCGCGCAACCCACGAGACCATGTGTTGGGGCGATTGGCAGGTAATTGAACTCGAAATCGCATGGGCTCCTGAGCCGCATATCGAATTGGCAATCGCCGCGAGCCTCCTGATTGCGCGCGAGCGCTGCGCCCCCTTCGCCCGCGAGCATCGCGTGCGGCGTGAATTTCATCACCTCACGAGCGACTTTGACTAGACTAACGAACAGCTGGAGCCAGCCACCGCACCCTCTTCAAGCTCGTAAACTCCTCTAAGGTTAGGCTATTCGTTACAGCACCGGATACTGGCTCACTTCGCGGTACTCATTCCTTTACGGGACACGACACACGCTTCAAAATATCCGGCAGCACAATTGAAGGCATGATTTCGTTTGGCGGCGTGTCCCTCTCGGAGTTGTAATTGCCACCGGTGAATACCGCAACTAAGCGGTACGAGGGAACGATGAAAATCTTCTGGCCACCGTTCCCAGTCGCCAGAATGGTATCGATTTCATGCGCTTCGCCCTTTACCTGAACGCGAAAGCTCTGATGCCACCAGAAGTAGCCGTACGTTTTACTGCCAATCTGCGTGACCTGCATCGTTGATCGGCTTATCCAATCTGCCGGAATGATCTGTTTTCCGTGCCAGACTCCGCCGTCCGCGAATAATACGCCAAACTTCACCATGTCGCGTGGTCGCAGGAATAGCTCTCCATAGGTGTTCGTATTGGTATTAACGGTTTGGTAGGGCCAGCGATATCCAGAGAAGCCGAGCGGCTTGAAAAGATTGGCCTCAGCGAACTGCAGTACGGACTGCCCACTGGCGTGTTCAACAATGCGCCCGGCAATGAGAGGACCTGCGGAACAATAGTGAGCCACGGTTCCCGGAGTTGCAGCCATGGGCAAATCCATCGCAAAGCGCACCCATTCGAGCTGATCATAGACGTTCTGCTCATTTCCGGGGGACTTAGAATCATAGTCGTCGCAGGCGAGTCCGCTCCGCATTGATAGGAGGTCGGAAAGAGTCATCTTTTCCTTCCGCGAATCGAAGTTCTTGTAGGGCGGTACTGCAGCCGGAAGCAGGTCGACAACCGGCACATCTAGGCCAGGAATCAGCTTTTTGCCCAATGCGATTCCAACAAGGGCGGAATCGAAGCTCTTGGTCGCCGACCGAAGTTCGTGAGGAGTGGCGGCATTGTAGCCGTAGAAGTAGCGCTCGAAGAAAAGCTTTCCGTCTTTCCAGAGAAGTACGCTGTGCAAATTCGGATATTGTTCGTCGAGAATTGACTGCGTGAGCGAATCTAGAATCTTGGGATCGAAGCCAACTTCCTTCGCCGTCCCAACTACCAGGCCATCGTGCAGATCCGGAGGCTCTGTAGACCGATAGTTCGCACCTGGCGAGGCTGGAACTGTCAGAGCAACAAGTCCGGAAGGCACTTCATGACTCAGCAGCGGGAAGAAGTCTTTCTCTTCAAAGAGTCCGTCCACGGCGCCATGACCGTTTCGTTGAAACCGGACGATCTGGCCGCCCCCATTGCGGAACTCGTCGCCCTTCACATGCTTCACGGGATAAAGCGCCTGACCGATGATAGCGACGAGGTTGGATTCTTTCGGAACAATGGCGACCGTTGCACCGCCGCGATACTGGTAAACACCTCTATACGCGTCGAGGTCACCCCGCTGTGCGACAACCTGAGCGGTGCTGGTCGCAAGCCCAAGGTTTAGAGACAAGATTGCGGCAATCTCTACTGCGCGAAACGATTTTACGAACTCTCCCAGTAGCATCTAAGCCTTCCACAGCACGGAACTGATTGACGGGCCCCCGGATGTTCGACGCCTCCTACGAGCAGAAGGGGACTACAAAATTTGTCCAAAATGACTATTAACTCGGCTTGGGTCTTACGATCTCCTGCGTGCCGCCAATAAGCGCATTATCGCCAACCCACTCATCGACCACTAACGAGCGGAGTCCCGAACGAGTGGCTCCAAAACCTGACCGGCTATTCACGGCGATGAAGAATCCGACAATTCAAGCCCAACCGCCTCGGGCGTAACAGCTCTTGCCCCAGCACTCCCGTTGCCCTGGTCGCGGGTTTCAAGCAGTCTCCGCTGCAAATTATCTGAAAAAGCTCGTGCCATAGCATATGCGCGGATCATCGCAATACATACTCTATGCCTTAGGAGAATTGCTCTAAGAGATACCTGGATTGCCAAGCAATGGGTGTATCCGAACGTCTGCTCAGAAGGCGAGGCTTACCGCCGGGGCGTTAGCGGCGTTGACGATGAGGGTTCCTGTCGCAGTTTTCTCGTTGGAGGTGCGCCAGGTGAGGTCGATCTCGCGGGTTTCGTTGGGCAGCATCTCGAAGTCGTTATCACTTAACTCGGCCAGGTAGGGTGCGGGACCAGCTTGCGGCCATGTGAAGCGCATGTGGACGAGGTGAGCGTAGCCGCCTGTGTTGACGATGCGCACGCGGCTGCGGAAGCCGCCATCGACGGTGGCGTTTGCGAGTTGAATGACGGTAACAACGAGGCCAGTTTTGAGCTGCTCCTTGAGCAACTGGAATAAGGGCTTTTCGCGCTCGGCGAGCAGATCTGGCGTGCGACGAGGCGTCCCGGGCATGACATCGGCGAGGAGATCGGCGAAGAGGACGAGATACGCACGCGTCCGCGGCTCAGCGATCATGTAGTCGTCGGCAGGCTGGGCGGAAGACTGGTCGGCCACGGGCGTATAGCCGGTAAAGGCAGCCGTGCGGCCGGCGCCGTACACGCCAGTGACAAGAAGCGGTCGCTTTGTGATGATGAGTTCGACATGGGCGCCCGCGCGTGCGGTGACCGCGTTGAAGGCGGTGAGGCCGTAGTGGTGCAGCAGCGCGTAGCCTTCAGGCGAGACGCCGTTCTCGGTAGCATCGGATCCAGGGGCAATCTCATCGATGGCATTGTTGGTGGACAGGGCGTCGTCCATTCCATGCGGACCATAGATAAGGTCGGGATGGCCGGAGATTCCCACGGGAAGAATCTGGTTGAGGGCTGTACCTTCAACAACGGCCGCCCGGCCGAGACCGCCGTGGAAGCTGCCTTCACCGCCGGTGATGATAAAGCCGGAGCCGGCTTTGACCGCATCAGCGATGGCTTTGGCGGATTGCTGCGGGAGGACCTTGACGAGTGCTTCAAAGCAGCCGACCCAAATGGCATCGTACTTGGCGTGGAGCGCATTGCCGTCGGTGAGGTCGCCGGCTATCTCGTCGAGCGCGTCCTCGTCGTAGACGTCGACTGTAAGGCCGATGGAGCGGAGGAGGTTGGCGATGGGCGCGGCTGTCTTGGCCTGGGCGATGAGCAGCACGCGATGCGGAGCGGCGAAGGCCGGCTTGACGACCTTGATGAAGCTGGTTTCAGTCGCCGAGTGGGAGCCGGTGAGCGTGGCACGCAAAATGTAAACGCCGGCGGCTTTGGGCAGCGTGAGTGAGAAATCGCCGACCGAGCCTTTGCCGTCAGCGGGGATAGTGGCCGGGAAATCGGTTGCGGCAATTTTTTCGCCATTCGGCGCAACCAGCTCGGCGTGGACCGTTCCCTTGATCTCCTTGTCCAAGTCATTAATGAGCCAGACGGGCGCCGACCATTGGCTGCCGGCGAGCTGCGAATCGAGAACATCTTTGTAGGCGAAACTGAGCGCGACAGGCGCTTGCGAGCGTTTCAAGAGCGAATAGCTGATTTTCGGAACGCGGTCGTAGTCGACGATGCCGAAGCGGAAGCCGGGACCGAGTTCGAGGAAGTTCCATGAGCGGATGCCGCTGATGGGATCGTACTTTTTGCGGCGGAAGGCCTGCGCTGCGTAGTTGAGGATGAGGCCCTGGTAGAGCTGGGTGTCACTCACCAGCTCAGGCAGCGAGCGAGGATTGCGATCGACCCAATGCTCGGTGCGATAAAGCATGCTGTAGAGGCCGCCCTCATCGAAGCTCGTAAGGTAGCTGTAGGCCGCGGTGTCAATTGGCAGATTGAACCAGCGGGGTTGGTTGGGCACACCGTCCCATTGCTGCGCGGGGGTGAGATACTTGCCGAGGTTCTCATAGGACGACAGCGAGATGCCGCCGTACTCAGAGACAAAGCTGGTTTTGGCATCAAACAGCAATTGGTACGGTTCCTTTTGCCAGATCATGCCGGCAGCGGCGGTCCAGAAGTGCTGCTCGCCGAGGTCGCAAAGGCTGGGATGGAAGATGGAGCCGGGGGCGAGTTCGGTGATGATCGATTTCATCTGGGACATAAAGTCGTCGTAGCTCTGCTGATCGACCCCCATGCTCCACTCGCCAGCTTTCTCGTGCGCTTCCGCCAACGGCGCCCACTCGATGATTGAGACGTGGTTGCGGAGGGCAGTAATAATCTCAGAGACTTGCAGGCGAGCCTGCTGCATGTAGGGCTCGCGCCGGGGGCCGCCGCGGTCGATGATGTGTAGAGGGCCAAACTGGGGGAACGGGAGCTCGGCGACAACGAGTATGCCGAGGCGATCGCAGAGATCGTAGAACTCCGGCTTCTCGACAGCGGTGAAGTTGACCACAAGGTTGAAGTTCCCGTCGCGATAAAGACGTAGGTCGCGGTCGTAACTCTCTGCCGTCGGCGTGGAGCGATAGAAATCTTCAATGGCGAACCACGAGGCCTTGATGAAGATCTTCTTGCCATTAAGCCAGTAGGCCATATTGGAATCGCGCGTTATGGTGCGAATGCCGAAGGTGACGGCGCGCTGATCGCCCCATTGGCCTTGAGTGGGGGCGATCACGGCTACAAGCTTGTAGAGGTTTTGCGGCCCGTGGTCCCAGCTCCACCAGAGCTGCGCGTGGGGAACGTGGATCGTGACTTTTGCCTCGGTGAGTCCGGGAGCGGCAGTGAAATTGAGCGGGGGAAGGTCCTGCCGCGAACCGGTGAAGTTGTCAGGGGAGAGCTTGAACGAGACAGTGCGGGTGGCCGTCTCCTGGCCGACATTCTTGAGGGTCGCGCCCAACTGCAGCGTGGCTCTGCCATCGGGGTCGATGGATTGGGTTTCGACATGCACATCGTCGATCGTCACGAGGCTCGTGGTGCGCAGGTGAACGCTGCGCCAAATGCCCATGTCGAAGGCGGCGTTGCCCTGCGCGGGAAGCGCGTCCCAGGCTACGTCGATGAAGTAGGGCGGCTTGTCGAGCTGTGCCGGTCCGCCGGGAAGGGTGTAGGCCATGCTGAAGTCGCCGTTCATGTACTCGAGCAGGCCACGGCCCTTGGGCACCCAAGGATGGCTGACGACGACGGAGAGCACATTGTCGGCGCCGTAGCGCAGCTTGTCCGTCACGTCGAAGGCGAACGCTGTGTAAGTGCCTTCGTGAGTGCCGAGGAGTCGGCCGTTGAGCCAAACGGTGACAAAGTAGTCGGCGCCGTCGAAGGCGATCTGGGTAACGGTGCCAGCAATTTTGGGGCCGGCTCCGAAGTGTTTGCGATACCACCATTCCTTCTGGTTGATGGCGATGAGATCTTTGGTCTCAAACCAGCGGTCGACACCCTTAAAGCCGGCTTGCAACTGCGTGTCACCGGGGACGGTAACGGCTTTGAACGAGCTGTCGTCGAAATTATCTTTATCGGCGCCGGCTTTGAGGCCTGCGTCAAATTCAAAGGAGCCCATGCGCCAGTCGTTACCGTCGAGCAGGAAGTCGGTGGCGGCGCCAGTCTCGTGCGCAGGCTTCGCTCCCTGGGCCCGAACCACCGCACTCAAGCAAAGCGAGACAGCTGCAATCAGGACTACGAGTCTCCGAGACCGCATGAATTCTCCTTTAAAAGAACCCCGGTATCTGAGGATCTATTACAGCTTGACCTGCTAAACCCCACGAGTCGCCAGCACTGCAGTCCCACATTCTCCGGAAACGCGACGAGCGCTTACGTGACTTACGCTGCTACAGGCGTCCAGTCAGAACGCGCGTGAAGTAGCCACCCCCCGGTATCAACTCGCCGATCCGGTCGCGCGGCCTGATGCCGGCAAAGTCGAGCACCTGTTCCAGCTTTCGATCGCCATCGCGCTGCCGATCGCGATCGGGCCGAGTCGGTTCGGCCACCGCCGCCGTTATAAATGCCGGAATCGGTGCTGGCGCCGCGCTGACCCTGACACCTGCAATCGTGCACAACGCCAGCGCAGTGCCGACTGCCGCGTACAGGTTGGTGAAATTGTTGTGCAGGGGATTCTCTTTCGGCTGTCGCGCTGGCCGGGTGCACCATCGTATTGAGCACACCCGGCGCGGCGACGGTTGCACGGACTTTAGAATTTAGTAGACACACTCAACCCGATGGTCCTTGGCCGAAGTGGCGAGACCCGCTCCGTGCCGAATATTTGTCCCGTATCAGTGGGCCCGTATTCGTTTGTGACATTGTGGACATAGAGTCGTGTCGACCAATTGCCGCGTTCCGCAATAATGTTGATGTTAGCCAGGCCATAACTGGGATAGATGAATCCCGGCTGATCGCTTAGCGCGCTGGCTCCGCGGACCGACGTGCCGTGCCACGAGTAGTCCCCGCGAATAGTCCCTACAACCGACCCGGGCAGAGTGTGCGAATACTCGATATAGCCTTGGTAGAATTGATGTGGCGCGAAGGGAAGTTCATCTCCCACTTTGAACTGAACATCGGGAAGAACACTAGTGATCTCGGTGCTCAGAAAATTCCCTCCGCCACCGGCGGTGAGTCCGTGCAACACCTCCACTGCAACGTCAAATTCAGCACCGCGGACGCGTGCGTCACCGACGTTTGCCTGAAAGCTAAACTCGCAAGTGGGAAGGCCGACTGTAAGTTGAATGTCGCTCCAATTCATTTGAAACGCAGCGCCATTGATCCGCAAATGTCCATCGAAGAATTCGTTCTTGGATCCGATCTCGTAATTCCAAAGCGAATCGGGCTTGGCTCCAGCCGGAGCACTAGTAAGACCTAGCGCCGCAAGATCCGATTTGCACAGCGTTGCTGGAATGGGACCATTGATTTGACCCGGTCGAAACCCTTTAGACGCCGATACGTAGAGCATATTGTCGGAAGTGATTTTGTATTCGGTGACAAATCGCGGATCAACACCCGTAAACTTTTGCACCGGAAATGTCTCCGCTGATGGGCCGCCATTGAAGAAGCCGTTGGCATCTTCATTACCGGACTGTTGCAACTGGAACACGCGCGCACCGACCGTGGCTTTCAATGCCTGCGTGATTTGGTAGCTGAATTCCCCGAAACCCGCGTACTGCTTGGTGTAGGACCAACTATCTCCAGTGTAAACCTCGTCACTCGGCAAAGAACCGGGAACGAACGTCGCGAGGGTGTTGCCAGCTCCCGTTTGCGCAACGATGTTAGCCGTCAATCCCTCGGCATAAACAGGCTGCCTCTCATAGAACGCTTGGTTCTCGAAAAACGCGCCGACGGTCCACTGAAAAGGAGACGTCGAATCAGACGATGAAAGTCGGATCTCCTGAGTGAGCTGACGCGTACGGGCATAGAAGAAGCTTGGGACAGGTGTGGGCGTGGTAGGTGTAGGGGCGAAGAACGAATAGAGCCCGCTGCCGAAGAGAGCACCTAGAGTGTAGCCAGTAGTATCGGTTACATGCTGGAGGTAGCGATCCAGATACCCCGTGATCGAAGCCAGATTCGCGAAGCCTAGTTGCTTATTGACATTTAGGCTCGTCAGAGACACTTGGTCAGTGGTCCACTCCGGAAGATAGTTTTCCGATTGGTACGGAGTAAGGAACGCGGTGCTAAAGCCCGGCGCCGCTGGCGCAGCCGGAACCGGTGCTGTAGCGGATGGCGTGGCATCAACGTGGTTGCGCTGATATAGGAACGCGGGAGTGACTGACAGGCTGCTATCGGGCGTAAATGCAAACGCGATTCGTGACGCGATCGCCTGATCCCCATTTTCATTTTTGTCATTCACTTCGTGACTAAACGGAGACACATTATCCAGATAGCCGCCGTCGTCTCGATAACTTACCGATGCCCGAACCGCCAGTTCATTCGCAATCAGTGGCTCGTTGAGCGTTAGCGCACCTGCTCCGCTGGCCGCGCCATTCTTGGTTGTCGAACCCTCGACATAAGCATGTCCGGAAGACGACGTCGGGTCAGGGCTATTGCTGATAAACTTGATCGCACCGCCCATTGCGCTGTCGCCGTACAAAGTTCCTTGCGGTCCCTCGAGAACTTCAACCCTAGCCGTATCGTTGACTTGGGGATCAGGCGAGTTTGAATAGCCCGTAATCGCGCCGGTGATGGGAATGTCATCAAGATACATCGCCGTCGTCGGAAGGCCGCCGATGGGGTATATGCCTCGGATGGCAATGATGGAGGCGCCCGGCGAAATACCGCCGGTCATCAGGACGCCGGTCGTCTGCTGCAGGACGTCGCTTAAGTTTTTGGCGCCGATTTCGTTAAGGACCCTCTCGTCGATTGCCTGAACGCTCATTGGAACAATCTGAATGTTCTCGGATCGCCTCTGAGCCGTAACGATTATCTCCTCGAGTCCTTGGTTATTCCCTGACGCCTGGCCGCCTGACGTTGAAATGCTTTGCGCGCGCACACCAGTCGCTATCCATGTGAGAAGACATGCGAACAGCACTGGCAGGACGCCGGTTAACCCCTTAGCCGATGACACCAGGATGCGGAAACAACGGTCGCAGTTCATCGTGAGATCCCCCTCTTTTTTCTGATAGTCGTTAGTGAACTCTAGGCCCTACAAGTGATCGTGAGATCACAACTCAAATGAAGGACGAAGTCAAGAGAGCAGTTTACTCGCCGGCGCGGGCCCGTAATCTTTGGGTCAAGGGGCAAACATCGCTATTTTTGCCCATTATGTTTTCACACTCCAGAACTGGGCGGGCCCGCGTAGCATCTTGCGCCTTTGCGCATCATATGATCACAGGATTGAGCGGCGCTGCTCCAGGGCATGCGTACCGGCCCTGGGTCACCTGGCGCGGAATGTAGATGGGCCCCATGCGCCAATCAGATGTTGCGGACGCCGGCGGCATTGCGGACCCATGCAATGACGTCAGCCTGCGCAGCGAAGACGAGATCACCCGCAAACGAGTAGTGGAGTCGTGCAGCGACGGAATCGGCGCGCGGCGGCGCTGCCGCCGCGACTGCTGCAAGCAGCAGGGATTCATTCTGGCTTCGCTGCCGACTTAAGTTATCATTAAGTCCAGTGATCACTAATTGTGTCAAGATAGGGAGACAGGCCGCAACGTCATTCGGCGTGCAGGCTTCCTGCGCGAATTACCCGCTTACTCACGGTAGCCATGCCAGCTGTCCCATTTGATCACAGACCCCCTAGTCGGCAATAATTAGCGCCGCGTGAAATCCTCAACGAAAAAGCCTGCGGATAGCGATCGGCTCGCGAGCGCACCCATGGATCTGCGCACGCCAATGCCGATCGCCCAACCGGAATTGCGCGCGCCCAAGGAGACTCGCCGCATGGGTCGCACGCGCTCCTCCGAAGCATCGCCGCCGCCGTCTTTGAGCGAGCGTAACCGCCATGCAGGCCAATTTCATGCGCCGTTGCCGCTCGTGCGCCGAACGCTCCAGGACAATGTCTATGACTACATCCGCGAGGGCTTGATGATGGGTGAGTTCTCACCGGGTGAGCATCTGACAGTCCGAGGGGTCGCCGGTGCGATCGGAACCAGCATCATGCCGGTGCGCGAAGCATTCAGGCGCTTGACCTCGGAGGGCGCGCTCGAGCCGCTCTCGACGGGGGCTACACGTGTACCGATCTTTGACCTGCCAAAGTTGCAAGACCTCCATGACATCCGTTCGACGGTCGAGGGCATGGCGGCCCGCCGTGCAGCCAATCGCATCACCGACGCTGAGTTGCGTGCCTTGGAGCGGCATAACGCGGACATCCAGGAGGCTTGCACGGCAGGAGACTGGAGGAGCGAGGCCAAGGCGAATGAGAACTTTCATTTCTGCATCTATCGCGCAGCCCAGTCTACTGAGCTGCTGAGAATCATCGAGCATCTGTGGCTGCAGATGGGACCCTATCTGGCGTGGACACTGAAGAATCAGGACCGCCTGCCGATGCGCGTCAGCGGTCCAAAGACGTTCCGGCATCACAAGGCGATCTTGCTCGCCATGCGACGCCACGATGCGGTACAGGCGGAAGCGGCGATGCGCGCAGACCTGGCCATGTCCGCTGCCACGCTCGTCGACCCCAATCAATACTTCGCGTTGCAGCCCTCCGGTTGAGCTACAGAGCCGCCAATAATAAGCGGAGGGCCCGGCCTGCCCTCAGGTTTGGCGATAGCGATGCAGCACCTGCGGTACCTCCACGGAACGACGGGCGAGCAGGTCTATCCTGACACTCTTGATTCGGCAGCGCGCCCGCTCATCCTCGGGTCCATTGACAACCAGCATATGCTCGGTTACGAGCGACTTGTTTCCGACACTGGCTAACCTGCTGAGCACGCAGGCGCACGAACCAACCGTGACTTCCCTTCGATAATTTACGCTCGTCTCGACATCGGCCCAGCCGAACTGCGCTGCCCCTCCGCAATCATCGTCTACACCTAGGTTGAGCAGCAAACGCCACGTCGCGTGATCGAACAATGCCGCATAGTGGCGCGTGTTCAAGTGCCCCATTGGGTCGCAATCACCAGGATAAATGACCTGACGCAATGTCTCGATGAACTCTGTCCCCATGCGGTAGCTCCAATAACGTGATCACATACAGCGGCGAGTCACAGTTCAACTGGTCGCTTACGGCACGCGTCAATACATGCATACGGGCGGATTCCGGAAGCAATTTTCCGCAAGTATCCGACGCGTCGTGTACAACTGCAATGGCGCCCATGTCAGACTTGACTTCAAAGCACAATTAAGTTGTGATCACAACATCACCGCTTTCTACAAGCCGATTTGGCAATTACCGCATAAGCGGCTCAAGCGATGCGCCGCGCCCGCCGTTGCGATAGGCGGAATCGGAGCGTTACGACAATGAGATTAGAATCGCGGGACTTGGTCGTGACTACATGAAAATCATCGAATACCCGCGCGCGCCGATAGCTGAGGAAGCGCATCTGCTAGCTAGGGCGTCGGCACTTAATATGGTGAACAAGACCCGCGAACCGCGCGTGCTTGTATGTGGCGCGGCATCTGGCGGGGGAATACCTGATGCGCGATGAAACCCGCTCTGCGGGCGCGGTGACGCGCAGGCGATTCCTCATCTGGACAGGTGCCTGGGCTGCATGCCGCCCAGTATCCGCTGCGCAGCCGGGAACGCTCGAGGCACAGCCATACTTTGCGAGCATTAAGCGGGCTCTGGATGTCCTCCAGAAACTCGGCGAGCCGGTAGCGCAGCAACACGCAGCCGCTATCGCCCTGCTCTCACAACAAGCGGATCGTAACGCGGTCGACGCCGCGGAGAGGATTCTGAACGAGTACACATTGGCAAGTGTGTTGATCGGCGCAGATCGTCTGGAGACAACGTCCGGCGGCGCGGCAAGGACGCTGGTGGAGCAGGGCTGGCGCCTATTCCTGATTCGAATAGCCAATCCACACCTGAGGATTGGGCGTTTTGATCTGTCCAGCAGCGCCACGAGCGGATTGACCCTGCTGTTTGGAAAATTGACACCGGGTCGAATGAACGACGTTCAATCAAGCAGCATGGTACAGCGCAGCAGCATGGCACAGCGCCCGTACCTCTTTGACACCGTAAACAAGGCCCCGGTCATCGAGTCGATGTGGGTAATGGCATCCCAGCCCGATGAATTGGATTTGTCCGGAATTGAGACCGAATACCGGGTCATTCAGCTATTCAGTCGCGACCGAGGCCAGCGGCGCGCCCATTTCAATTTGCGCGTGACGAATACCCGGGGTGACCGCACGATAAACTTGCGCGGTCATTCTGAGATGGACTTCGAGTGCCTCCCCTCGCGCGACGTGGCTTTAAGCGTGCTTGACGACGATGGTAGCGGCTGCGTTGCATCCTTGACGATTCACGACAAACGTGACCGCATCTACCCACCGCAGGCGATGCGAATCGCTCCCGATATGGCATTCCAACCACAGGTATATCGCGCGGACGGAGAGACCGTTCGCTTGCCCGACGGGGAGTACATCATCACCAGCACACGCGGACCGGAGTATCTAACCAGTGTCCAGGCCATAACCATTGGCGAAGGAAACGCACGAGCAGATGTGCGCCTGAAACGCTGGATCGACCCGACAAAATGGGGATGGTACTCGGGTGACACTCATATTCACGCGGCCGGCTGCGCGCACTACGCTAATCCCACCGAAGGAGTGGCTCCCGAGACGATGATTCGACAAATCCGGGGCGAGGGGCTCTCGATCGGCGAGGTTCTTACCTGGGCACCGGGTTGGTTTTACCAGAAGCAGTTCTTTACGGGCCAGGCGCAAAGTCCGGCCGCCTCGCTCGAGCATCCGCAACTGCAGAAGGCAAATAATGTCAGTCTCGCGCCGCGCGCGACAGCGGAGGATTCCGCGAGCACGCTGCGCTACGATGTGGAAGTTTCAGGCTTCCCTTCCAGCCATGCTGGCCACCTGGTGCTTCTCAGGCTCAAGAATCAGGACTTTCCGGGTGCCAAGCAAATCGAGGATTGGCCATCTTGGAATCTGCCGATACTACGGTGGGCAAAGGCTCAAGGGGCAGTGGGAGGCTACGCACACTGCGGCCTAGGCATGATAGTCGAGTCCGATGCCCTACCGAACTATGAAATTCCGCCAATGGATGGGATTGGCACACAGGAAGCTATCGTTGACGTGACGCACGGTCTTGTCGACTTTCTGAGCGGTTGCGACACGGAGCCGGTTGCCGAACTCAACGCCTGGTACCACCTCCTCAACTGCGGCTTCAGAATGGCGATGCTGGGCGAGACTGACTATCCCTGTCTTTCCGGAGAGCGTCCAGGGAAGGGACGCAGCTATGTGCGACTAGATCGTGCGCCGCTGGGTGACGAGGGCTATGAGGCCTGGGTCCGAGGCATGCGGCAGGGGCGGCTGTATTGCGGAGACGGCCGGAGTCATTTCCTCGACTTTCGTGCACACGGGCGGCGCACCGGCGAGGAGGATGTGTTGCTGGACGGGCGAGGTCGAATCACCATTGAGGCGACGCTCGCCGCTTGGCTTGAACCTCAGCTGACGGCGGATATATTGGCGACGCGCACCTCTCCGGGCCGCAGCTGGTATCTGGAGAACGCCCGAATTTCCGACACGCGCACCGTCAACGTCGAACTAGTTGTGAATGGCCAGGTCGAGGACGCGCGCCCGGTGCTCGCCGATGGCAAGCCCAGAGCGGTACAGTTCGTGGCCTCGATCGCACAAAGCTCCTGGATTGCGCTGCGCATCCTCTCTTCCTCTCATACGCACCCGATCTTTGTGCAGGTTGCTCGACGGCCGATTCGTGCCTCGAAACGCAGCGCGCAATGGAACAGGGCATGTGTTGACAAAATCTGGGAGGTGAAGTCTCCTTTCATTCGGGATATAGAGCGCGCGGCAGCCGCGGAAGCTTTCGATCACGCGCGCGCAACCTACGAGCAAATCATCGAAGAATGTGTCAAGTGAGTTTCGCGGCTGCGAGATGCTTCACGTGTTTTTTTGTCATTGCATATATTGGCGGCTGTGCGCCCGCTCCGCAATCATCTACCAAACATGTACCGCGTGGCGACGAGGCTGTCGTGAGAGTCACGATTAACCCTGAAGCGCGCGTCCGTGCGGTATTGACTGGCGCGATTCCTCCTCCTCCGCATTGCGGAACGCCACTGATCTTGCCCGTGCGAATTGAAAACGAGGGATTTGTTACCTCTCGGCTGCAGGCGCGGCTGATCGCTGACCCACCTGTGGGGATCGCGCTATATCTCGATGCCGCGCCTCTGCGCGGGGCAGCTACGGAAAATCGCGAACTGCGCATCGTGCCGGTGTCGCAGGCGAGCGCTGATGTCACAATAGCCTTCTACGCGCTCGATGACACCACTTCTGCACAAAGCGGGAATAGTGTTCATCTCTTAGTACGCTGCCGGTAACTGCCGCCCACTGCCCATATTGGCTTTATGCCCTTGGGGACCGAGCGCCAGGCCCGGTGACTGCAATCGTCTTGCGATATCATGTGATCACAGTATAGTATGTGGCATCAGTGGCGGTGTGACCGGCCGGGCCGCGAAAAGTGCTCCACGTGTCGCAGACCCCGGACGCGCCTCCCGCAAAACATAAGGAGTATCTGAAGTTGATGCCGACCATGGAACCTGGAGTACGCAAGGTCATCATTACCTGCGCGGTGAGTGGAAACGCGCCGTTCAATCGCCGTCATCCCAAATTCCCCGTCGCCCCCGTAGAGATTGCTGCCGCCTGCCTGGAAGCCGCGCGCGCTGGAGCTTCAATCGTTCATGTGCATGTCCGAGATCCAGCGACTGGAGGCGGAAGCCGCGATCCCAAATTGTTCAAGGAGGTTGTCGATCGGGTGCGCGACGGCAATTCCGAACTGATCCTGAATTTAACCGGCGGCCTCGGCGGGTTCCTCCTGCCGGATCCTCTCGATGAGAGGCGCGCTCTGCCTGAGAGCGATGTCATCTCAGTGGACGAAAGGATGGCCCACCTCGAGTTGTGTCGCCCGGATATCGCATCCCTCGACATTACCACCGGCAATCAAGTCGAAGGCACGGTGGAATTCGTGTACCTCAATACCACACGCACCCTGCGCGAGATGGCGCGGCGGTTTCGGGACCTGAACATCAAACCGGAGCTGGAAACTTTTGGCGCTGGCGATGTGCTTTTTGGCAAATCTCTGATCGAGGATGGCTTAGTTACCGGGCTACCGCTCTTTCAGTTTGTACTGGGCGTCAAATGGGGCGCACCCGCGGACTCGCGCACACTGCTTTACCTGCGGGACTTGCTGCCGCCACAGGCGGCGTGGGCGGCGCTGGGGCCAGGTCGACTTCAGATGCCTGTGGTCGCTCAGACAATACTACTGGGTGGAAATGTACGAGTCGGACTCGAAGACAACCTTTACTTGAGCAGGGGCGTGTTTGCCACCAATGGTCAATTGGTCGAGCGCGCGAAAGTCATCGCGGAAACCTTGGGTTACGACGTGGCGTCGGTGTCCGAGGCGCGTCATTTGTTGGGGCTCGGCGCGAGCGTCGGTGTAGTTACTGAGAGAGTAGCTTCTTGAGATCGCGCCAGGTGCGGGTAGGGCTTATCGGCCTGGGGACCGTCTCGGAATCTCACCTTATCGCGTACCGGTCGGTGCCTGGAGTAGATATCGTGGGCGTTGCGGAGCTGCGCGAGGATCGTCGCATGGCGATCGCCAGTCAGTACGGCGTCGAGGCGTTCGAAAATGCGGCAAGTCTTCTTAGCGAGACAATGCCTGAGATCGCATGCATTCTTACGCCGGCGAGCTCTCATCGCGCTGTCACGGAACAGTGTGCGGCAGCGGGCGTGCATGTGCTCTGCGAGAAGCCCATGGCCGTGTCGCTCGAGGATGCGTACGCGATGTCCTTGGCGTGTGAGACGGCGGGAACGGCTTTTTTCTACGGCTCAGCCTATCGTTTTTTGCCGGCACTGATTCAGGCACGCGATTTGATTGCACGCGGCGCAATCGGTGAAGTTCGACTTATGATGGAGTCGATTATCGGAGGCCAGGGTGCCAGAGCCTTCGCTGCTCTTGCTCCGACACACTACCCCGAAGGGGGACCTGGCGGCGGTGGCCACGGACTCGTCGACCATGGGATCCACCTTATTGACGTGCTTCCGTGGCTGTGCGGGTCGCAGATCACGATGGCGTTCGGACGCGGAGACCGTACTGGTCAAGCGGCGCAGCCGGAATTGGCGCTGTTGCAGCTCGACAGCGGTGCCCTAGGTATTCTCGTCTACGACGGTAGCACGTGGCCAATGGAACTCGGTTGGGAGGGCGCCTACAGCGGCGCCAAGGAGTGGGCGGAGCATCGCGGTTGGATCGGAGATGTTGGGAAGTGGGAGCAATCCCCTGGGAGCATGCGTGTGTACGGTTCCGAGGGTTCTCTTCGGATACAGCACTACGTTAACAAGCTTTTTCTTTCGGACAAAACGGGAACGCGTGAGATCCCGCTGAGCGGCGCCACCACGCCGTGGCACTTCGGCCGACAGCTGGAAGCATTTATTGAATGTTTAGAAGCGGGTACTCCACCGCAGATTTCCTCCGCCGATGGCATCCGCGCACTTACGGTATTGCATGCAATCTATGCGAGCGCAGCTAGTGGCACCTGGCAACCGATCACGTCTAGCACACACAAACACAGTCAATGGAGTCTATGATGAAGGGATCCAGGGGATTCGCAACGCTGTTCCTGTTGCTTTGGGGATTCGGTGTTTGCGCCAGCACGCAAGCTCCGGTGCTGCTGCGCGATCCTTCCCTGAGCCGGACGCAGATAACCTTCAGCTACGGCGGATACATCTGGACGGCAGACCGTGATGGCAGCCAGGTTAAGCAGCTGACGACCGGTGGTGAGGAGAGCAAACCCGTATTTTCCCCCGATGGTTCACAAATCGCCTTCAGCGCGAATTTTGATGGCACCAACGGAGTGTACGTAATGCCGGCGGCCGGCGGGATACCCCGCCGGCTGATGTACAACCCCGCTGACGAATCTGCCATGGGATGGACGCCCGATGGGCACAGCATTCTATTCACATCAGGCAGGGCGACCTTCAATGGGCGCGTGGACCAGCTATTCACTGTGCCTTCAACCGGTGGGGCGGTGACCCCTGTTCCGCTCATCGTAGCGACCTGGGCGGCATATTCCCCTGACGGAACACATCTCGCTTATGTCCCCAGGATGATTGGCATTGCTGCGCGCAAGCGCTACCGCGGTGGCAACACGCTACCTATCTGGATAACAAATCTTTCCGATTCGAGCGTCCAGACGAGCATCCCGCGCGACAACTCGAATGATTTCAACCCAATGTGGGTGGGAGACACGATCTACTTCTTGTCGGATCGCAACGGACCAGTGTCGCTGTTCGCTTACGACACGCACAAGCGCCAGGTGACCCAGGCTATCGAGAATCGTGGCCTGGACATAAAGTCGGCGGCGGCAGCAGGGGACGCGATTGTCTATGAGCAATTCGGGGCGCTCCATATCGTCGACCTCGGGTCTGGCAAGGAGCACGCCATCAGTGTGCGCGTTCCGACCGACCTTCCCGCGACGCGTCCGCACGTGCGCAAAATCGACGCCCAGATGATTCGCAGTGCCAGCGTCACTTCAAACGGTAGCGTCCTGTTTTCCGCCCGCGGGGAAGTGTTTTCGTTCGATCCTCACCAGCAAGCCACCGATCTAACCAACACAACTGATGTTGTAGAACGCGACGCCAGCTGGTCTCCAGATGGCAATTCGATCGCTTACCTCTCGGATGAGTCTGGAGAATGGGCCCTGCACATTCGTGATGGCGCTGGTCACGGTCAGGTAAACAAAATCGATCTCGGCAGCCCGCCGAACTATTTCTCCACACCGGTCTGGTCGCCGGATTCACAGAAAATCCTCTATACCGATAACCGACTAAGTGTGTGGTTCGTGGATATCAGATTCAAACACCCGGTGCGCATCGACACAGACCTGTTTTCCAGTGCCAATGATCTGATCAATCCTTCCTGGTCTCCGGACAGCCGCTGGATCGTGTACTGCAAGCAAACCCAGAGCTTCATGCATACCCTGCGCGCGTTTTCGCTTGACCGGGGCAAGTCTTATCAGCTTACCGATGGGATGAGTGATGCAACACACCCCGTCTTCGACAAGAGCGGGGAGTACCTTTATTTCACCGCAAGCACTGACGATGGCCTGACGCTCGGCTTCAATGACATGTCCGGAGTCGTGCATCCTGCTACGCGCAGCGTCTACGCGATGGTGTTGAGGAAAGATGGCGTGTCTCCTACGGAAGCCGCGCAATCTGCGTTTCAGCGTGAGCTCTCGGCCCCGGTGCACGTGGATATTGACTTGGACAGTCTCGATCAGCGGATCGTCGCGCTGCCAGCCCCTGCGCACAACTATTCGGGACTGCTTACCGGCAAGGCAGGTGAGCTCTACCTGATTGAGGACGCGTTTGCGTTCTCTTATGCTGTGGGTGCGGCGGCGGGCCCTTTCCATAAAGTGCATAAGCTCGATCTGAGGACCGGCAAACTCCAGCAACTCCTAGATGACGTAGATGCATTCTACGTTTCATCCGACGGCGAGAAGGCGCTGTATTTCAGACACGGCGGATGGAGTGTGGCCGGTGCCGCCAATCCGGGCGACTCACCTACGGTGCTGCCGCTGGATCGCATGGAAGCTCACATCGATCCGCGCGCCGAATGGCGCCACATGTTCTATCAGACATGGCGGGACGAGCGCGACTTTTTCTACGACCCCGGTTTGCATGGTGTCAATGTAGCAGCGATCGAGAAGCGCTACGCACCGTATCTGGCGAATTTGTCTAGCCGCGACGATCTGAACTACCTGTTCGCAGAGATGCTCGGGGAGCTGTCAAACAGCCACATCGCTGCCCAGGGTGGGGACTTACCGCCATCGAAGCGTACGAATGTCGGCATGTTGGGTGCGGACTACGAAGTGAAAGACGGACGGTACATTTTCTCACGCATCTTTCGTAACGACAGCTGGGATCCCGAGATGCGCGCCCCGCTGACTCAGGCCGGTCTCAACGTGAAAGTGGGCGAGTATCTCCTTGCGGTGAATGGCCGCAACATCGATTCGACGATTGACCTTTACGGATACTTCGAGAATACAGCTGGCAAGCCGACGATAATCAAAGTTGGCGCTGACGCGAACGGGCGAGAGGCCCGCGAAGTGACAGTGATTCCCGTAGGCAACGAGCGCGGCCTGCGCCGCTTCGCTTGGACTGATGGCAATCGGCGCAAGGTCGATGAGCTTTCCGGTGGACGCATCGCGTACGTTTTTCTCCCGAGCACGCAGGGCGACGGCTACAGAGCCTTCAATCGTTATTATTTCGCGCAGATAGGCAAGCAGGCTGCGATCATCGATGAGCGCTATAATAATGGCGGCTTTATCGCCGACTACATAGTCGACTATCTGAACCGCCCGCTGCTCAACTACTGGTTGACGCGAGATGGGGGCGTGCGCAGCGAGCCGATGGAGGCACTTTTCGGGCCGAAAGTGCTGCTAATTGACTCGAACACCTTATCTGGTGGCGACGCACTGGCCTACATGTTTCGCAAGTCGGGAATCGGTCCACTCGTCGGGACTCGCACCTACGGTGCCCTGAATGCCTACTATGGTGGTCCCAATGACGTTCTCGACGGCGGCTTCCCCGGGGCGCCCAACTGGGCGTTCTACACACCCGACGGCTCATGGGGCACGGTAGAGAGCGAGGGTGTCGCTCCAGACTTCTACGTGGAGGAGGATCCACAAGCGGCCCGCCAGGGGCGCGATTCGCAGCTCGAGAAAGCTGTCGCCGTCGCACTCGATCTGCTGAAGAAAACACCAGCACCAGTCCCGCCCGAACACGCGCCGTATCCGAACTTCCACAAAGCTGAACAGGGTCATGTTTCAGAATGAGCTTGCCGGACTCAAATTAGCAAGTTGGCTCGGATTTGCAGACAGGAGAGCGTTTCATGGAATTGACGGGCGGCTGCTTGTGCAAGGCCGTGCACTATCGAATCGTTGAGCCGCCGGTCACCGTGCGGGCGTGCTGGTGTCGGTTGTGCCAGACGATCGGCGGCGGAAGTGGCACCGTCAACGCACTCTTTAACACCAGTGCGCTGAGCATCATCGGCGAACTTAAGGAATTCCAGTCCATCGCCGAAAGTGGAAATGTCATGTACTGTCGGTTCTGTCCCATATGTGGGACACACCTGCTCGTCACCTCGCAAAGGCGGCCGCACTCAACTGCGGTAAGGGTGGGCACCCTCGACGATCCGAATCAAGTATCCCCCCAATCCACAATCTGGACGTCGATGGCACCGACTTGGGCGGCAATCGACCCCAAGCTCCCTCGCCTTGACACACAGCCTTCGCCAGTAAAATCAACACTGTCTAGCTCATAACCACGGGTGTCTTCAATGCTGTCAAATTGGACGGGGCGCCGGAGATGCCATAAATGTGCCCACCAGCAATGTTCTCGCGGTGGAACTGCCGCCAGACTCGCCCGCCAGGGTCGTCGACAAGCCGGCTTCAATTTCACGTTCGCGCTCGAGCAAATAATGACGAAGTCGATCAAAGACTTGCGGTCGTGCAGCGCCTGCGGCGTCGAGATCAACCGGGTACTGTCGACAACGGCGCTGTCAGCGGATCGGTCAGCGAATGAGCGGTGTATTCAGATAGCGGAACGTCGCCTCTGTGCGCCGATGACCAGACTGTTCGATTTGTAAACGGGTTTCAGTGTCGTCGAATTCTGCTTGCGCATCAACCGCTGTGTTCTTAATTTTGGTAAACACATCATGAACACCTTGGACGACATTAAGAAAGCTATCGATGCCTTGTCTGGGTCCCAGCGAGAGGACCTACTGCGCTATTTAGCTAGCGCAATTCATAGTGCTCCTCAAGCGCATGCCATGCAACGGCTTGCATTTGAAGGAAAATGGCCTGCAGAAGAACAATCAGATCTGCAATACGTAATACCGGAATCGTAGCGTGTTTGGGGGGCACCTTGTTCGTGAACCCGTTAGGCGCGACTGTCCGATGGCAGCAATCACGCGATAGAAAACTTTTATTTCCATCTCTATGCGCGGGATTGCAGCCACGGCATCCTCGCCCTCAATTCCGCACCCACCTTCTCAATTGGATGCTTCAGATCGCGTTCTAACATCCGAGTATACTTACGACGCCCATTTTTGGTTTCCGAGATCCATTGTCGCGCGAACTTACCATCCCGAATTTCTCTCAGGATTTTTTTCATTTCCTTTTTGGTGGCCTTGTTGATAATCCGCGAACCTCGTGTCAGATCTCCATACTTGGCAGTCTCGCTGATAAAGCGATGCATCTTTGTGATTCCGCCCTCGTGAAGTAGGTCAACAATCAATTTAAGCTCATGCAGACATTCGTAATACGCGACCGCGGGCTGATAGCCGGCTTCGACGAGAGTTTCGTACCCTTTGACCACCAATTCGGTAGCTCCTCCACAAAGTACGGCTTGCTCCCCGAACAGGTCCGTTTCGGTCTCCTCAGCAAAGGTCGTTTGTAGAACTCCGCCGCGCGTGCCCCCGATTCCGTCGGCATACGCGAGCGCCTTGGCCTTGGCGCGTTTCGATCTATCTTGGAATACAGCAATTAAGCACGGTACACCGCGGCCCTGTTGATACTGTCGCCGGACCAAATCGCCTGGACCTTTGGGGGCGATCAGCACGACATCCAAATCATTGCGCGGTTTGACTTGCCCAAAGTGTATGTTGAAACCATGCGCAAATAACAGAGTGGCGCCCGTTTCTATGGCGGGTAACAACTGTTTATAGAGCGCCATTTGGGCCATATCCGGGACCAACATCGCTATGAGATTCGCACCCTTGAGCGCAGCGACAGGTTCTCGAACTTTCAAACCGTCCCTCTCTGCCTGATTCCAGCTGACGCCTTTTCGCACTCCCACCACCACGTTGTAGCCGCTATCCCGAAGATTCAAGGCGTGCGCCCGGCCTTGGCTGCCGTAGCCTAAGATTGCGATCCTCGTGCCCTGTAGCACTCCCTTGTCGACGTCCTTTTGGAAAAACATTTTCATGATGGTCCGTTCCGATCGATTTCCATGATCTAAAGCCATTGACTTCCAAATTGTATTGCGGCTGATTCTAGACGGCATAAAGCGCTCGATAGCTGTCGATGGCAGCGTTTCGGATTGCGGCACCGTGTTCGTTGAGCCGCGCACGCGAACCACTGCGGCCGTTGCCGATTGGACCAATTGAGGACATGTCGATCTCTCGAGTCATTGAGCTACTTAGTCGCAAGCGCACGCAGCACCACATCCGGTTCAAGTGCAATGACTTTGAGCAGTACCGCGGCAGCACCGCTCGGCGCATTTTGACCCTGTTCCCACTTTCGCAGAGTCGATGGACTCACGCCGAACACGTCAGCAAATTGAACCTGAGAAAGCCCCAGTCGCTTGCGTGCGCTCTGTATCTCGGTCGGCTTTACTGGGTAGCCGATGCGTGCAGCTAGTCGCCTTTCGCGGGCGTTTCTCAGCGTCTCTGCAATCGACCCCATCAGTTCGGTCGCGATTTCACTCATGCTCTTTCTTCATATTCCCTGCGCCTACGAGTCGGAGGACCGTCGCCATTGAAATATCGCAAAGACAGATTTTGAATTGGGAAGTCGCAATCAGGCACCTCTGCCAATTCCACTCGGCAACGTAGTGGCGCATGGTGAGTGTCGTTAAGCAAAATCATTAGGGCCTCTTAGGATCAAACCGTTTTTTCAGTCCCTGCCAACAATCTTGATAATTCTTTTGAAGCTGTACCATCTCGAGCGCAACCCGCGTTGGGCAAATCACGTATCGCGTCTCAAACATGAATGCCATCGTGTCACCGACATAACGAGGATCCTTGGTATTTTCCTGAGATGCCGCTTCGACGGTCTCGACATCCGGACCGTGGCCGCTCATGCAGTTGTGCAATGAGCTTGCCCCGGGGATGAACCCAGAGGCCTTCGCATCGTAATTACCATGAATGAGTCCCATGAATTCGCTTGCGACGTTGCGATGAAACCACGGCGGCCTAAAGGTATCTTGCATAGCAAGCCAACGGGGCGGAAAGATGACGAAGTCGATCGTGTCCACGCCAGGGGTATCGCTTAAGGATTGAAGAACCAGGAAAATCGAAGGGTCGGGGTGATCGTAGGAGATCGAACCGATGGTATTGAATCGGCGCAGATCGTACTTATAGGGCGCGCAATTGCCATGCCAAGCCACAACATCTAGGGGTGAGTGATCCAACCGGGCGCTCCAAAGCCGGCCCAAAAACTTACACACCAATTCGCAGCGCGTATCGAGATCCTCATACCATGCGATCGGAGTGTGGAAATCCCTTGGGTTGGCCAAACCGTTTGATCCGATGGGACCCAAATCAGGAAGTCGAAATGGCGCACCAAAATTCTCGCACACATAGCCCCGCGCTGCAGGCGCCATCAGTTCCACTCGAAATCGTACTCCGCGTGGAATAACCGCAATTTCTTGGGGTTCGATCTCCAATCGACCGAGCTCGGTCGCAATCCGCAAGCATCCCAACTGCGGAACGATCAATAACTCTCCATCCGCATCGAAAAAATAACGCCCGCGCATCGACCGATTGGCCGAATAAATGTGGACGCCGCATCCTAGTTGCGACTCCGGCGAACCATTGCCTGCCATCGTCACAATACCCTCGAGGAAGTCGGTCGCCGCCTCGGGAATCGGCAATGGATCCCAACGGAGTTGATTTGGCGATATTTCCTGCGCGCCAAAGTCTGAATGCATGTTCGACCGCTCCAAACGCGAAAAAGCGCTATGCATTGCAGCCGGGCGAATCCGATACAGCCACGAGCGGCGGTTACTGTGCCGTGGCGCGGTAAAAGCTGTAGCCGACAATTGTTCTGCGTATAGCCCGTAAGGGCAGCGTTGCGGAGAATTTCGGCCGACTGGCAGCGCGCCCGCAAGCGCCTCCGTGGCGAATTCCGAGCCAAAACCGTTCATGTACTGGAGAGCCCTTGCGGCAGCCGCAGATGACTGATTTCCGATGCCGGGTAGGAATGACATGGAGGCGGATCAAATGACGCCGCGGCGCATTTGATCGAGTTCGATCGATTCGAACAACGCCCGAAAATTGCCTTCACCGAAGCCCTCATTGCCCTTGCGTTGAATGATTTCATAAAAAATCGGGCCCAGCACGTTAGCGGTAAAGATCTGCAAGAGGATGCCGTCGTGCGCCGAGCCATCAAGTAGGATTCGCCGCCGCTTGAGTTCTACCAACTTCTCGCGGTGTCCTTCAACGCGGCCTGGGATGCCGTCATAGTAAGTGTCCGGGGTGTCTTGAAACACTACGCCGCGCGCTCTCAGCAGATCTACGGTTTTGTAGATGTCATCGGTAGCCAACGCCAAATGCTGAATGCCCTCACCTCGATATTCACGCAGGTATTCTTCGATCTGCGATTTATTGTCTTGCGACTCATTGATCGGGATCCGTATCTTTCCGCAGGGACTAACCAGCGCTTTGGAGAATAGGCCGGTCGATTTACCCTCAATATCAAAATAGCGAATCTCTCGAAAACTGAAGAGTTTCTCATAGAACTCCGCCCACAACTTCATATTGCCGCGCTTGACGTTGTGGGTTAGGTGATCCAGTAAGGTTAGGCCTGCAGCACCCGTGTCCACGCAATGTTCTACAGGGACGAAATCAACGTCGTAAATGCTGCGCTCCCCGTAGCGATCCACGAGGTAGATCAAGCTGCCGCCAATGCCCTCGATCGAAGGGATGTTCAACTCCATAGGTCCAGCCGAATGCGGGCCTGGCTTAGCGCCGTGCTCAAGTGCGCGCCTGTACGCATAAGCAGCATCCTTGACTCGAAACGCCATCGCGCAGATGGAGCCGCCGTGTTCCTGTGCAAAACGCTGCGCGAAACTTCCAGCCTCGGCGTTGATGATGAAATTGATATCGCCTTGCCGGTGTAGCGTCACGTTGCGTGAGCGATGGCGCGCCATTATTGGGAAACCCATCTGATCAAACAGTGCCCGCAACACAGTGGGGTTGGGCGCCGTATACTCGACAAACTCAAACCCGTCGGTACCCATTGGATTGCTCGACGTCGCCATTCATATCCCCTTGGGTTCGGATATAAGTCATCGTACTTGAAATCGCTTGCCAAGTCGGGCAAGTGGCTTGCAAACTAAGCGTTACAGGCGCGCCTGATGGCAATTGAGTTGCGTACAGATGAGAAATGAGGAAATTGGAGTGCCATACGAAATGGATCAGGTTGATCTGCGCATAGTTGCCGTCTTGCAAGAAAATGCTTCCTTGGAAAACCAAGAACTGGCGCGCAGGGTGCACCTTTCGCCGGCCCCCTGCCTGCGGCGGGTACGCCGCTTGAAAGAAGACGGGGTCATCACGCGGATGGTCGCATTGGTTGACCCAGTTCGACTCGGGATGACCGTTGAGGTTTACGCCTTCATAGCGCTTGAAAATCAAAGGACCGCCTCTGGTCAACAATTCGAAACGATGCTGCGCAGGCGCCCAGAGGTGGTGGAATGTGTTCGCTTGAGCGGTGCATACGACTATTTGCTGAAAGTTGTGGTCGAATCAATCGATGCGTATTCCGCGTTCATCGATAGGTACATCATTAGCCTGTCGGCGGTGCGCTCCGTAAACTCAAGCTTTGGTCTTGGAGTACTCAAGCGAACGACCGCGTTGCCGTTGCCGAGTCCGCGACGCCTCGCACATGCAAGACGTCACAAGCGTTTACTGAAAACTTAGATGCTGCGAATCGCCACGCCGATCAGCGCGGATGCATCCAGCCCGGTCATTTTTGACCAAACGGCAAGGCCGCTAGGAAGACAAGATTGCCAAGGCTGAGTCGGGGTGTCGGTCGGGATCTACCGTTCGATCTGCACTACTGAGTCTGATGACTGGTCCCGATGAATCCACCTGATGCGGTGTTTGGGCGAGATAGTAGACAATCGACGCGAAGGCCGCCCGTGGGAACTGCGGTGAACGAAAGCTCGGCGCCGATGCTTCGGGCGCGAAATTCCATGATGGATCGGCCGATCCCGCGGCCGCTTAGAGGTTCCACGAGCCCGATGCCGTTGTCCTCAATACTCAGGCGGATTATCCCGTCGACGTGATCGCACGTGACTTTAATTATCTTGGCGTGGCTGTGGCGAAATGCATTGAAAATGGCCTCACGACCGATGCCGAATAGATAGTATGCGGTGGCCTCATCTAGCCAGTTTGCCGGGATGTTCCTTCCTTGGAATTCCACGTGGATATTGCCATCCTCGAACTGGGTAGCGAAGTGTAGGAGCGCTGCGGTCAAGCCCTGTTGGGGAACTAGGAATCCCCCAAATCCTTCGGACACGCGGCGGCAACTGACCATGGCGTGAATCATGAGATCGGAAATATTCGCGAGGCACTGGTGAACATCGGGGTATTGTTGCACCTTGGGGTTGCGGCGCAAGGCCGAGACCAGCAAGGAAATTCCTGCGAGCTCCTGACCTAAGCCGTCGTGAATTTCTGCGGCAAGTTGCTGAGCCTCTTCCATTGCTCCCCGTCGTACGTGGCTCTCCGAGTGGCGCTCTTAGGTAGTTCCGTTTCTTGAGGGCAGACCGCTTTCAGCCGGTCCTCGCCTTACGCACATACGTTCGCTCGCGGTGAAGTCCGACCACGAACGTAAACAGGTCCGCTGGAATCGGCTCTGCATTCATCGCGGGCTCAGCTTGCCGAGCGATAGCGCAGGATACCGGTGCGAACCGGGCGCTCCGTTGCGTTCACCGTGCAGCGGTCCCGGCCTTCACAGCGCCCTGGTCAGCTCGAACAGGGACGTCGAGAGTCGTTTCGGTCGCGCCTTCTCGCCGCAACGCTTCAAGGGTCTGAGGAATCGGCCTAAGAATCTTCTCACTCGCGAGTCGTGCCTGGTCCGAGTAATGAGGCGACGCCGGATCCTCACTCACTCCCCAAAGTGTCTGCGCGTAGCCCTGAGATCCCTCAGCCAAGAATTGCACGACGAAAGGAACGCGCTGTCCGCCGACCATGCGCTGTTTGCCCAGATTCTTATCGAATATGAAGCTAAGCGCCCGCAAGGACGCTGAGCCAACCACTGGAGGCGAAACATCGAGGTTGAATGTGTAAGCCGCGGAGCCTCCTCGACTAACGCCGGCAATCAGCAGTCCCCCGCCGATAGGCAAATCGACTCCTCCGCGGCCTATCCGATGGACGTCGCCCCAAGTCAGGTCGGTTCTGCCGTACCGATCCAGCAAATGCTGCCAGCCCGCCGCCGCCGCCTCGACCAAGAGCCGCTGCTGGTCTTCAGATAGGGTACCCCCACCGCGAATTGTATCCCCAAGCGCATCGGCCTCCTCCCGATGCCCTTCAACCAAAGCACGGCGCAGCTCGGAGTGATCCAGGGCGCCGCGAGATTCTTTCGCGAGGGTGCCGTCGAACCGCGTCAACTCCTCCAGAAAGCTGCGCACACCAGACGGTTGCGCGGCGACTAGAGCGGGTTGCGCCCGCATCGCCTCCGCAACCGCCGCTGCCCAAGGCCTCGCCTCCGTGATGTTCTCGTCCATGGCGAAGCTGAGCGCATCACTCAACGTGAGCTGTGTCGTCTGACCCAGCAGCTCGGTCAGACGCTCCTCGCGCGAGTTCGTCCGTCCTGGCTGGAAGGCGTAATAGCTCGGATAGTCTGACGGTTGCATTGGCGAGCGTGGATACATCATGTCAGGACTGACGTTCGTATTCGCGATGTAGCCCTGAGGCGGGTCGATCAGCTTCAGAGCCTGGGTATAAGAGTGAATACCACGCCAGGCAGTACTGGAGTGATTGCCGTCGAGAGTGTGGGTAACATCGAGACCCGGAGGCCGGATAGGAATGCGACCGGGCCGTATGTAAATGGTAGTACCGTCAGCGCCGCCGAACACCGCATTTGCCGGGTATGCGTCGCGTTGCTCGAGGGCCGCCTCGAGGTCGGCACGCGTTCTGGCTTTGGCGAAACGATAGTATTCGCCGGCGCCGAGGCCAACCCGATCGGCCGACGCATAGCTTACGACATAGGCAACGTTGTCTTCGCGCGCCACCACCGGCGAACTCACACCGTTGTGGTTTGTGTATTCGAATGTGCCGTGGATTGCCGGCTCACCCTTGATCGCAATCGTGTAGGGCACCGTCCGCATTGTCTGGATGCGATCATCGTACTTGAACTTACGCGGCGAGGCTGGCTCCACGGTAACCCGATAGCAATCGGCTGGATAGCGAAGCGCCTCCGTTATCCCCCACGCGAAGTGAGGCGAGTATCCGAAAAGAAATCTGGCAGTGCCGCTAGGCTCGAACACCGTCACGTCGAGATCGCCCGCTTTAATGCGGTAGGGATAGAACGCCATACCGTAGCCTTCGACAGGGCTGTGGGAATCCGACTCGAAAATCACATGGCCGTCCGCCGTTCGGGACGGTGCCACGACCCAGGCGTTGGACGCGCCTAGTGGCCATTGCTGTGAGTCTGACGCTGCTCGAGCGGCGGTTTTAGTAGCGGCGCGGTCCGCGGAGCGGCGTGCATCACACACACCCGCAGCTTCTTTGACCTGGGAGTCGAACAAGGCGAGGGGTAAAGCGGGCTCCAACGGCGGCGCCCACGAAGGGGTTTTCGCCGGATGCTGACGCATGTAGACACGCAGCCCATCGACGTAGGCCTCAAGATCTCTTCGGTACTGCGGCGGCAGCGCGCCCAAGTTATGACGTGCGCTCGCCAGGAAGCCGAACTGCCGCGCTGCCATATCACTGGCGACTGTGTCAGACAATCCGCCCCGTCCCGGCGAGTCCCCGGGCAGCACGGGCGTCTTCCTGCCGAATGTTGCAGCGAGCTCTCCCCGGACCGCGACATACCAGGTCAGCACCTGCTGGAGACGATCTTCGGCAGTCGCGTACCCCAGCCCAAAGAAGGCATCCTCCTCCCGGTGTGCATACAAGTGGGCCATACCGTAGGAATCCCGGTACAACTGCACTTCGTGAAGCGCTGCTCTTGACGGGGGCGCTGGCGGCGGCTCAGATGCCGCCGCGACAGCGCCGATCCCGACGGCGGCTATCGCCGTTGCCATAAATTTCATGTGATCACTTCTTTGAAGTAAAAGTCGCTGCATACGCACAATTGTTGATATTAGATTGCAACGTTTCATAACGTGTGATCATATTATACCAGAGTCGGAAGGAGAGAAAGATGGCGGTCCTCAAGAATTGCTGCGATCGCATGCCAGCGTGGGCTCTGCTTGGCCTACTCGTCTTTCTCCTCCAGAGTTGTTCGGCGCGCGCCAACGTGGCGGACGATACGATCGTCACCGAACAAGGAGAGGGAGCCCTGAAATCGGTGATGGAGCCCACGGGCACGTCGCGCGTCATCAACTTCAACACGGACGTAGGGACCCAGATGTCGGTTGACGTGTCGCCCGACGGGCAATCGATCGTCTTTGATTTGTTGGGGCAAATCTATCTCATGCCTCGATCAGGCGGCGCGGCGCAATGCCTCACACAAGGCAGTGGCATCGCACTCAATTTTCATCCGCGATTCTCCCCCAACGGAAAACAGATCGCTTTCGTCTCGGATCGCTCGGGGCAAGCCAACGTCTGGGTCATGGCGGCCGACGGAGCGACACCCCACGCCATCTACCTCGACGCGGACCATCGATATGCAACGCCCGTGTGGGCCCGGGACGGTCTATCGATCATCGCCACGCGCTTGAGTCCGACTCCGGGCCAATCCTGGCATCGAAGAGGCGCATCCGTCTGGCAGCTACCTCTGTATGGCATCCCGCATCCGCTTCTGCAGAGCGCGAGTGCACAGTATTACTCCTCTTCGGTAAGTCCTGATGGACAGCGGCTCTTTTTCCACACATCGACTATGGCCCAGCAAGGGCAATCGATATTCGAAGTCGGATTCCACCTTCAGAGCCTGGACCTGGCTACCGGCGAAGTCCGGGACGTCGATCCCGTAGGAAGTGTTGCGCCAGCCACCGGAGTCGCTGTCGCCGCCTCCAAGCCAACTCTTCCATATGATTCTGGGGGAGCCCTCCGCAGTGAAGCGAACATCGTGCCGATGGTGTCGCCCGATGGGCGCTCACTGGCTTTCGCACGAGCGCTCGACGACGTGATGAGCTTTCGCGGGCATGTCTATCGTCACCGCACGGCATTGTTTGTGCGTGATCTGTCGACGGGACAGGAGCGCAAGCTTTTGGATCCGATCACCAAGGATCTGACGAACACTCACGCTCACTATACGGATACAGTCCTCCCGGGATTTGCCTGGACTCCGGACAGCCGCGCAATCGTACTCACGGTCGACGGGAAAATAGTTCAGGTCAGCGTGGCTGATCAACGCACCTCGGTAATCCCGTTCAATGCGCATGTGCACCGCGCGATCTCAGAGCAGGCGCGTCGTAACGCCGGCCTAGACCCTGACGCGGCCGTGCCCGTGAGATTCATTCAGTGGCCGGTGGCTAGTCCAGATGGTCGCCACCTCGTTTTCGTTGCTCTCGGACGTCTATGGGAGATGGATGTACCGGGCGGCACGCCCCGCCCGGTTACGGCAGACCCCGGCGCCGATATCCAGTTGACCCCGTCATGGTCTACTGACAGCCGGCGCCTGCTCTTCGCTTCATGGAATGCTCGCGATCGCGGCCAGATTTGGATAATCGATGTTGTGACTGGAGCAACTCAACGCGTCTCGAGCCGCGCGGGTGAGTACGTCTGGCCTATGTGGAGCGCGGATGGCCAAGGCGTCTTTGCCATCGAGGGGCCCGAGCCCGCAGATGTTCGCGATGCCTGGGGCGCGGATAACGGTTGGCAGGCAATTCGAATTGACGCTGGCGTTACTTCGGTTCTCGCCTCCGTAACTACACCGCGACAGCCATTGGCGCTGGGCGATCACGGACGACTCTACTTCGCGGTGCGGGGCGACAGCAGCGCCGCAGCCCGTAGCAGAAGGGCGTACCCGGATTCAGTCACCCTGGACCTCGCGGCCTGGACCGTGATGTCGATCGATGAGCATGGCGGCACTCCAAGTGCTTGCGTGAGTTTCCCGGCGGGACCCGCGGACAGCGCACCGGTAGTCTCCCCCGACGGACACTTGATCGCGTATCTTGCCGACTATCGGCTGTTTGTCGAAGCCGTTGATTGCACACGACCCGGCAGGCCCCTGCCCTGGATCAACCCCGACCCTAATCGGGCGCAACTGACCCGCAGGCGCGTCGACGAACTAGGAGCCGTCTATCCTCACTGGTTCGACACGCACAGCGTGGAGTTCGGCGCCGGAAATAAGTATGTGCGCTTCGACGTGACGAATCGCAATCGGCAGATTATTCCTGTCACGTTGACGTTCCCGCGCGCCAACGCACCCGATACCCTGGCACTGGTCAACGCAACACTCATCCCCATGGAGGGAGACCGCATCATCCGGCGCGGCTCGGTGGTCATTCGCGCGGGTCGAATCGTATGCGTGGGAAATTGTTCGACGCGAGACATCGACCGTGTGCTAGATCTGACCGGAAAGACGATCATTCCGGGATTGATAGATGTCCATGACCATATTGCCAGTGAAGCAAACGGTGTGGTGCCGACGCTAAGACCGCGGTCCTTGCTCGATTTGAGTTACGGTGTAACCACGATCATTGATCCTGCCGTATCGTCAACCACGCTGTTCCCGCTCGCGGAAATGACGGACGCGGGACGCATTCTCGGTCCAAGGATCTTGGGCTCCGCCGACGCTGTTTTTGCCTCTGTGGGAGGTACCAACGGAGATCAATCCGTCTACGGCCCTCTGTTGAACGTGGAATCGCCCGAAGACGCCGAATATCAGGTGGCGCGTCGCGCTGACTGGGGCGCTGTCACGATCAAGAACTATCGGCAGAGCCGACGCGAGCAACAGCAATGGCTCGTTGCGGCGGCTCGACACCACGGCCTGTCGGTGACCGCTGAAGGTAGCACGCTGCTCGCGGAGCTGGGGATGGTGATGGATGGTCAAACCGGTTGGGAGCATTTCGTCCCCGCGCTGCCGCTTTATCGAGACTTCACCCAATTCGCGGGTCAGGCACACGCAACGTACTCACCCACTCTGAGCGTTGCAGGCTTTCCGGACGGGGCCATGTTCTTCTACCGTCCTCGAGCCGATCTTCCGCACGATCCAAAATACTCGCACTTCGCGTCCGCCTCCGTCCTGCGATCCGTTAGCCCGCGTGCTGGGACACCCCCGCCACTGGAGGAATTCTCATTTCCGATCGAGGCAGAAGGCGCCGCGGATGTTATGCACTTCGGCGGCTTCGCCACTGTCGGGGAGCATGGGGAGAATCCGGGAATCGGAACGCACTGGGAGATCTGGGCCTACCGTTACGCAATGAGCCCGCTCGAAGCGCTGCGGATGGCCACCCTGAATGGCGCTCGCTTCGTCGGCATCGAGCACGATGTGGGCTCACTTTCGGTAGGAAAGTTGGCCGATCTCGTGGTGCTCAATAGTGATCCGCAGCGACGCATCGAAAACACCGCAGATATCGCTTATGTGATGAAAGGAGGACGCTTGTACGACGCAAAAACCCTGAAGGAACTCGATCTTCATGCGATCCGCCGCTGATACCGCCCCGGTTGGTAGAGAGTCGGAAACTGCCTAAGTGCCAGGAGATGCGGTACATGAAATCATTCTTATCGACGGTAATGGCGCTAATTGCTATAAGCGGCTTAGCACACGCAGCGTCTTCAACACCGGAATCACTTGAGGATCGCTGTAAGGCTTTGGCGAGCGCTGACTTCTCTCATGTTCAAGACGCGCCGACGCAGGTTTCGGACGCCAAGTTGACTGAGGGCAACGGTA
>Ga0210398_10000218_pt1 | contig 70851 bp, 65 predicted proteins | sample IncBWC4OmetaG_FD_161047 | JGI IMG/M metagenome (GOLD analysis project Ga0210398, IMG submission 161047) | Forest soil microbial communities from Barre Woods Harvard Forest LTER site, Petersham, Massachusetts, United States - Inc-BW-C-4-O | ecosystem: Environmental > Terrestrial > Soil >... | reverse complement strand
CTCATCACTGCTCCAGCTGCTGCTCGCTCTGTCTTCGGGAAACAACAAAAGCAAAGACAAAAACAAACCCACCCATCGCGCAGGTTGACACGGTCACTCCATATCAGGCCAACGCGCTCATTGATAGGTTGTGGGCGTGTTGTCGCCAACCCGGAATGTATCCACTTGTCTGTGTAGTCGGCTAATCGAGCAAGTGCCATTTCGATCCTGACAGACTGAATATGATGTATTTGGGAAACTTCTCGCTCGCATGGAAGCTGGGCGATGCCGGCTTCCCGATCATCGGCTACGACCTAAATGACGATGGCAAGACGGACATCATCTACGGACAAGGGCACAGCTACGGTCTTTACTGGCTGGAGCAGCAGGGAACGGGCGCAAATCGGACCTGGACGAAGCACGTGATCGACGAGTCCTACTCGCAGGTACATGCACTGAAGTTGGTCGATATCGATGGCGACGGCATGCCGGAGCTGCTGGCGGGCAAACGCTATCGCGGCCATGCAGGGAACGATCCAGGGTCGTACGATCCGCTGGTGACCTATTACTACAAGATCGATCGGAAGACGGGACAATTCACGCGCTATGCAATTTCTGTGAACGGCACTGCCGGCGCGGGGACGCAGTTTGTCACCGAAGACCTCGACGGAGACGGTGACATCGACATTGTCACCGCCGGGAAAACGGGAGTGCACTTTTTCGAGAATCTGCAGGTGAATCATGTGCCGAAGGAGCAGCGCGAAAAAGAATTGCTCCTCGACAAGAACTGGCCTTTCCCCGGAGAAGGCTCCATAGTGCAGCAGGAGAATGGGCCGAAAAACTAGAAGCAGCAGGGAACTGGAAACTGACAGTCAAGCGCAGGCTAAAACTCGAAGACTCGCACCTGCTCTTAGAATATTGTTACAACGCGAAAGGTATATTGGCGCGCGGGACCGATCGCGTTGCCGGAGAACAGTCCTCCGAAGTCGATGAGCTCAAGCGTGTTACTCACGTTCGCGATATCGCCCTGAAACCGCATCGCGAGTTTTTCACGCGTGAAAATGTCGGCTCCCACCGAAAGATTTTGCGTGAAGTACGGGTCGATCCGGTCGCGATTGAAATTGAGGTGATTGATCACCACCTGGCCGTATTCTGTCGCATATTGCTCGGGAGTCAAATCCGGTTCAAACGGCAGTCCGGTGTTGTAGTCACATCCCAGGGCCATCCACAAGCGCGGGATAATCTGATAACGCACTCGTGCGCGAAGCGTGTTCCGCTGGTCCTGCGAATCGGGTGAGTGCCCGGTGGTCCGGGTCAACGCGGCGGAGGCATCATCCCCAAGAAACAAACCGCCGGTTACCGGATTCCAGACATTCCCCACTATGTAGGAGTAGCTGACAAAGCCCGAGAACGGCCCCCAATTCGGAACTTCGATCTTTCCCTCCGCGCCGTAGATAATGGCTTTCCTGAATGCGATGGGGAAGCTTATCCCGGTGCTGAGGATTTGAGAGTCGTCGGCGTAGTTATTTACGTCACGGCGGAACATATTCGCGTCCACCCGCAGTTTATTGAGGAATGCCTTCGTTGCTCCCAATTCATAATAGTTCCCTTGAGATGGCTCGACCGGCAATTGCACTGCGGGAGCGCTGGTGTCCAAAGTCTCCGCCTCCGGAGAGCTGGACAAAAGTATGTTTTCGTTGGAAGGCGTCTGGAAGATGCGGTCGTAGGCTCCGTGAATATTCAGGTTGAGCGTGGGAAAGAAGCGCGAAGCGGCGACCCGCGGGCTCACCGCGTTTTTGTTCACCAGCAACTGGTAGTGGTCCCATCGCAGGCCTGCGTTGACCGTCCAGTTGCCGAGACGGATTAAGTCCTGAATATAAGCCGACTGGTCAAGTTCCGGATCGCTGCCGGTGAAGGCAAAGGTGGTCGCGCCGGTGTCGAAGATGCCCAAATTGATCGGGCATTGAGGGTTTGCAAGGTCTTCGCAGTAGGGCATCACGTAGGCGGTGTTTTCGTGCAGGAAGATGTTGTCGGATTCGACGCCCACCTTCCATTCGTTCCTTCCATGATGGATGGCGACACTGCCGTTGAAGTAAATGTCGTTGAAGTAATTGTGCTGGGTTGCAATGAGAGGCCATGACTCCGGATTCGAATTAAAGTCACTGGAGTTACCGCGGGCCATGAAGCGCAGCCACCCCATCGCATCGGGCGAAAAAATGTGCTGGTAGGTAGCGATCCCCATGCTTTCAAAATTGTCGCCAGTCTGCAGCTGCCCCCCGGGAATGTATACGCAGTCGGGTGGCTCCTCGTCCGGTGGAACGGGCGGACAGCCGGTGTCGTTGTCCGAGTTTGGCAAATATGCCCCGTTCTGCTGCACCAGCTCGTTGGGAATCTGATAGCGGGCGAGTTCATTGCGGAAAGTAAAGATGAGACGGTCTTTCTCCGTTAGATCCCGCTCATAACTCCCCGAGAAACTGCCAATAGTGCCGGTGTTGGTGTAATTTTCGGGGACCACGGGGTTGAGATAGTGGCTCGTCATGCTGCCAGAGCCGCTTACACCAAACGTATTCTTCCCCTCTGTATATTGAAGCTGCGTGCTGGCCGCGGCCGTATCATAGCTCCCGCCGAAAAGAGTGAGGTGTCCCTGTAACCCGGATCCTCCGCTTTTCAGAGTATTGACCTCAACTACGCCGCCCATTTTCCTGCCATATTCCGCGGGAAAGCCTGCCGTATAAATCTTCAAGGATTCGACGTCATCGGCCGGTGCGGCTTCCGGGCCGAAGCTTGGCGAACGGTTGTCGGTGAGCGGGATCCCGTCCACAACAAACTGGGTCTGATATTCCGATCCGCGCGGGTGCAGAACGGCATTGCCTTCATAGAGCCAGCCGGGTTGCGAGTTTACCAGGTCTTGCAAGCCCCGGCCGGGGATTGCCGTCAATCGATTCTGAATCGACTCCGAACCCAATTCATTGACTGAACCCGGACGATACGGATCCATCAATGTGTTGGTGTCGGTGACCTTCACCGATTCGGAAACGGAAGTCAGTTTCAGCTGAATTGTGCGATCCAGGGGCAGCGCGGACCGTATTTCAACCGTCTCGGAAATTACCGCAAATCCTTGCGCTTGAATCTGGAGATGATAGATTCCATAGGGCAGGCGCCTGGCGTCCATTTTGCCCTGATCATCCGTAGTGAATGTGTTGTCATACTCATTGAGTTGGCTGACGAGTCCAACTGTGCACTTCACGCCCAATCCGGAGGGATCAGTGATGGTTAAACGCAATTCCCCAGTGGTGCTTTGCGCAAACACGGGAAGAGCCCCCAGAAGTCCCAGGGCAAACAAAAAGCAGAATAAGAAGAAAGCCATCCATCGGATTAGCCGCATGCTTCCAGATTCCGTTTTGTGCGATTCTGTTCAGCCTTTATTTGAGAAGGATGGCTCGAAAGTGCACGGAGAATGAAAAGAGTCTGAACAAATAGACGCCACGCGGAATTTAGTATGTAGACAAGGCCTGACAGAGCAATGACGGATTCAAACCAGGACTCAACGATCAGTCTGCCTTTGCCAGCGATGGCAAGCGCGACGCTTCCGGCTGTCCACTCCGAAATTGAGGCTGAAGTCGTTTCTCTCTTCGACCAGTTCCAGGACAGGCTCTTCGGCTACGTGCTTTCGTTTGGCCTGACGGTTCATGATGCGGAAGACATCGTGCAGGAGACCTTTCTTTCGCTTTTCCGGCACCTGCAGCTTGGCCGCTCAAGGCGGAATCTTCGCGGCTGGGTGTTTCGGGTTGGGCACAATCTCGCTTTGAAGCGGCGCAGCGCGAATCAGGCATCTGGAATCAACGTGGCCTATGACGAGATTGCGACTGCGCATTCCTGTCCCGGCCCCAGCGCGGAAGAACAGATTGCCTTCAGCCAGAGGCAGAAGCGCCTGCTCGCGGTTCTGCAGGCTCTCCCGGAGCAGGATCAACGCTGCCTGTCGCTGCGCGCGGAAGGGCTGAAGTACCGGGAGATTGCGGAGATCCTCGGCATTTCTCTGGGAGGTGTCTCGATGTCGCTGGCACGGTCGCTGGCACGGTTGACGCGTTCCGAAGGGAGGGAATGACCATGCGCGACAAGGATGTTCATCTACATACCCATTTGTCGGATCAGGATCTGTTGCTATTTGCTGACGGCGAGCTTTCGGTGCACAGCGCGAACCGAATGCGTGAACATCTTGCCGCATGCTGGACGTGCCGGGCGCGCGCGACGGAACTGGAAGGCGCCATTGCCGATTTCGTGCAGATTCATCAGAGCAGAGTCGATGGGAGGATGCCTCCTGCCGCCGGACTTCGCGCCTCGCTTAGAGCTCAATTGGCGGTAGCCGCGGCGACAGCGCACAAATCACGCTTTCGGCTGTTTTCCGGAGTGTTTTCGCGGCAAGTCGCGTTGGCCTGTGTAGCTCTGTTGATCGTGGCGGCTGGCGTCTGGAGAATGCGTTCCGGCGGGTTCCGTTCGATGGGAGGGGCTTTCCAAGTCCAGGCACGCGCGCTTCCGGACAGAACGCTGACGCCGGGATTTACTCGCGACGTCAAGCAGGCCGACTTGTGCGGCAGGCAACACGCGGATGCGCCGCCTGCGGTCGATATTTCAACGGAGCAGATCGTGTTCAAGGAATACGGGCTGCCGGTTTCCGCGAGCAAGGCTTACGAGCTCGACTACCTGATCACGCCGGAGCTGGGCGGGGCAAACGATGTTCGGAACCTCTGGCCGGAACCATACACGTCGACTGCCTGGAATGCGCACGTCAAGGACGAATTGGAGAATCGCCTGCACGAGATGGTCTGTAACGGCCAGATTGACCTGTCAACGGCGCAAAACGAAATTGCTACAGATTGGATCGCAGCCTACAAACTGCATTTTCATACCGACAGCCCGTTGCCAAATCCGGAGAACAGAACCGCCTCGAGAATCAACCATGCATCCGCCTGGTTGGTCGCCCTGCAACTGCCCAGACTCTCAGTCTTTGGATTGAGACCAGCTTCCAATCGATAGTCTAATGTTGATGCAGCTACTTTTGGCGCGCGGGTAGTGCGTGCGCCGAGAGCAGGACGACAGTTGAGGAGCGGATTCTGGGTAGTAACGTAGTAAGAGCGTCTTTTTTCTCGAACCTCGCCGCAATCGTGTTGTTGATGCTTGCGGGTGGGCAAGCAATCTCACCTCATAACGTCTCCGCCCAGCAGTCAGGGTCCTCGCATGAGGTCGAAGTCGGCATTCTAGTGACGGCGACCGCGGAGCAGGCCGCGGATATTCTCAAGCAGCTCAGGTCAGGGGCCGACTTTGGCGTGCTGGCGAAAGAAAAATCTATCGACCCGACTTCGAATGACGGCGGCTCGATGGGGCAGCTCGATCCCGATCAGCTGCGGCCGGAGCTGCGGGGTGCTTTGAAGGGATTGAAGGCCGGAGAGTTTTCCGCCGTCGTCCATATCCCGGCAGGATTTGCGGTGCTCACCATTTTTCCTGCAGGCAAACACGCCGTTGAGTTGAATCCTGAGCGCATTCAGGAGCTGACGGCTTCCGGAGTGGTTCGCTTTGGGATCAACGTCTCGGGCAATGTGGAGGAAAATGCCGCGTTTCAGGACTATCCCAAATCGGAGGGGTGGAATCGCGATTTGCGTGCGGTGTGCGCGATCCGCAAGGATGCGCATGCGGCGGCGATCCAGCGCATGAGTGCGATGATGGCACAGGCCGTGGCCGCTCCGGCGGGTAATGTCAGCCCGATCGACATCATGCAGGGGCATGGGGCGCTGTCCCAACTATATGCATTTGTGGGAGACATGGACCGGGCCATCGAGCAGGCGAAGGCCGCGTATCAGATTGCCGTGACGAGCGTCCCGGATGCCGTTCCTTACCTGGCGGAGACGGTGGGAGCGCTCTATCTGCATAAGTCGGAGATGGAGAATGGGGTGTATCGCGACTCAGGCGATCAGGATTTCTTTCCTCCACTGCATGCAGGCGCGCACTACGAGAAGCAGGAGGATTCGCGGCTGGCGATCCAGTATTTCCTGAAATATCTCGAACTGAAGCCGGGCGATTACGAGGTGAGGTGGCTGTTGAATCTCGCGTACATGTCGGTGGGCGACTATCCGGCAGGGGTGCCGGTGGCGTACGTGATTCCGGCGGGCGCCTTTGCGTCGAAGCAGAGTGTGGGCCGCTTCACCGATGTGGCCAAGGCAGCCGGATTGAATGTCTTTTCCGAGGCGGGGGGGGCGATCGTGGAGGACTTCGACAACGATGGGCTGCTCGACGTGGTGACCACGAGCATGGATGTGTGCGAGCCGATGCATTTCTTCCACAACAACGGAGACGGGACGTTCACGGATCGCGCAGCGCAGGCCGGGTTGGCGGACCAGTTGGGTGGACTGAACGTCGTCGCCGCCGATTACAACAACGACGGCTGCATGGATATTCTGGTGCTGCGCGGAGGGTGGGAGTTTCCGGTGCGAAAGTCTCTGCTGAAGAACAACTGCGATGGCACGTTTACAGACGTGACGCAGGCCAGCGGGCTGGGCGAGACGGTGACTCGGACGCAGACAGCGGCCTGGGCGGATATCGACAATGATGGGTACCTCGACCTGTTCATCGGTAACGAGAATGCTCCCAGCCAGTTGTTTCGCAACAAGGGCGATGGGACCTTCGAAGATATTTCGCATGCGGCGGGCGTTGACCGCACGGCGTACACCAAAGGGGTTGCGGCGACGGATTACGACAACGACGGGTATGTCGACTTCTATGTATCGAACGTGAACGGCGCGAATTTTCTGTATCACAATAATCACGACCGCACGTTTACCGAGGTAGGGATGCAGGCAGGGGTACAGGCTCCGTGGTTCAGCTTTGCGACTTGGTTTTTCGACTATGACAATGATGGCTGGCCCGACCTTTTTGTGACCAGCTATTTCAATTCGGTGGACGAGTCGATGCGGAGCGCGCTCGGACTTCCGCATAACGTGGAGACGCTGAAGCTCTATCGCAATCTGCGCAATGGCACGTTTGAAGATGTGACGGCGCAGGTGGGGCTGGACAAGGTATTCATGCCGATGGGTTCGAACTTCGGCGACGTGGATAACGATGGTTACCTGGACATTTATCTCGGGCAGGGACAGCCGTCATTCACCGGGATGCTGCCGCACGTTCTGTTCAGGAATGACGCGGGTAAAAAGTTTGTCGACATCACAGCTTCGTCGGGCACAGGAGAGCTGCACAAAGGCCACGGTGTAGCGTTTGCGGATTTGGAACGGAGCGGCCATGAAGACATCGTTGCCGAGACGGGCGGGGCGATTTTTTCGGACAAGCATACGATGCGGGTCTTCGAAAATCCGGGAAACGACAATGACTGGATCAATGTGCGGCTAGTTGGCGTAAAGAGCAATCGCAGCGCAGTTGGGGCGGAGATCAAGGTTACGGTGGAAGATGATGGCGCCGCGGCGCGCTCCATTTACCGGCGAGTTGGAGATACGAGTTCGTTCGGCCAGAACCCGCTGGAGCAGCATATCGGCCTGGGGCATGGAGCGCGCATCACGTCTCTCGACGTGTGGTGGCCTGCGTCGAATAGCCGACAGCATTTTGCTCACGTGGATAAGAACGAATACATCGAGATCAAAGAGTTTGGGGCGGCCTTCTCAAAGCTCGATCGGCAGCCATACAAGCTCGGGAGCAGTAAGGCGGCGCGGTGAAACGTGCGATGAGTCTGGCGGTGATTTTTTTGCTGGGCTGGAGTTGCGCCCGGGCGGTGGAGACTCACCCAGCAAAGGGCGTGGTACTGAAGGTAGATGCAGCGCATCGGACCCTCATCGTATCGTGCGAGGCAATTCCCAATTACATGGATGCGATGGAGATGCCGTTTCTGGTGCGCGATGCTGCGGCGCTGGCGAATTTGAAGCCGGGTACGGCGGTGAGCTTTACCATCATTGCGCGAGGGAGTGATCTGTATGCGGAAGACATCCGCGTGCGGGCTGCGACCAATCTGGAATCCGAGCCGTTGGAAGCGGGCCAGCTGACGGCCCTGCACAAGGCGATGCATCCGGAGGTGAAGGCTCTGACGGAGGGAGAGCGCGCGCCTGATTTTGGCCTGACCGATCAGACCGGCAAGGAGGTTCGTCTGTCGCAATTTGCTGGCAAGGTCGTCCTGCTCACGTTTGGATACTCGCGCTGCCCAAATCCCAATTATTGCTTTAGGCTCTCGAATAACCTGGCGCGGGTTGAGAAGCGCTTTCACGACCAGGCGGGGCGCGATCTGGTGCTGATGACGATCGTGATCGATCCAGAGCACGACCAGGGCGCGGCACTGGTGAACTACGCGGGGGTGTGGAAGGCTGATCCGTCCGTGTGGCACTTTCTTACCGGACCTCTGCCGGAGATTCAGCAGGTTGCCGGTATGTTTGGGATGAACTTCTGGAACGATGACGGATTTGTCACGCACTCGCTGCACACGGTCATCCTCGATCGCAAAGGACAGCTGGCAGTGAATCTTGAGGGCAACGCGTTCACGGCGCAAGAACTGGGCGACCTGGTGCAGACGGTGATGAAGAACTAGCGCGCTGTTTAGGACGACGGCAAAAGGATCACATAGGGAACCTCGGTGGACGAGAACTGTGCGCGCTCGAAATCCTTGTCGAACGGGGGCGCGTGGTCTCCGACGACGACAAAGATGGTGGGACGGCCAAGCGGCCTGAGCGCGAGATCGCGCATGGATTGGCTTACCAGGGAGATCAACTGATACCAGGAGCAGACGGTGGTGTCGCTGCGCGTGATCGCGCTGACTTCGCATGAACTGGGCGACTTGAGCTGGACCGGCCGCCAGAGGGGCAAGTGCGAGTTCAGGGTAACCCAATGCACAAATAGAGGAGCATCGCCGGGCTGCTGAAGGCGTGTGCCCAGCCACGCGGCGACGGCATCGTCGCAGTTTCCCTTGAAGGTGCCGTCACAGTCGGGCACGCCGGCTTCCTGAAGACGGTCGTGAAACCAGATGTCCTCAAAGCCCATCTTCGGATACCAGTCCTTGCGGTCGTACATCTCGCCGCTAAAGCCGTGGAGGGCGAGCGTGCGATACCCCATCCGGCGCATGCGCAGAGGTAGACAGCGCTCAAGCTGCGCGGCTGTGCCCTGTGCGACGTATGCACCCATGCGCGTCTGGCATAGCTCGCGCCCTTCGCCGGAAGTGGTTGGTCCCTGGAAGGGCATGGTGCCCTCCAACAATTGATACTCTGCGTGCAGACGAGGATCAGCGTAAGGCTCGACCATTGCGCGTCGCAGCGATAGATCGCGAGCCAGTCCCCACGATTCGACGACGACCAGGACGACGTTGGGTTGCTGAGCCGGTGGGGACGTCCGATAGTCCTGCAAGTGATTCAGCGCGAGTGCGGTCGCGGAAGGCATCGCGTACTGGCCTCCGAGGCGCAGGCCCCGCTCGTATCGTTGATAGATCACCTGACTGTAGAGCAGGCCGAGAGTGGGAGTCCGTGAAAGGCGCGCGGAGTTGTTCTCATCGCCCGGGTGGAGCAGGATGTCACGGGCGCTTCGGAGATCGGCCAGCGCCAGCAGGAGAAAGGGAATCAGCATGGTTGCGGATGCCCGCTTTCGCTGCCGGCCACTCAGGCGAGGCGAAGTGCAGGCCACGCACGCCAGGCAAACGAGAAGTGCGGCGACAAACGCGGCCACGATCAGTCCGATACGGGTGGTCGAGAGCAACCCGCCGTAGCGCATGGTGTTCAAGAATTCAGCAGGCGAGAAGAGATAGGTGACGCAGGCCGCGTGGACGAAATCGAGAATGATGGCAGCGAGCAGCAGGAAGAAAGTAACGACGCGCGGCACGAACAGCGACAGCAGGCCGATGAGGAGGTAGTCGAGGTCGTTGTATCCGTGCAGCAGCAGGTTGAGCGGATGGGCGGCGAGCAGGAGCGGAAGATTGGGCAGAATGAGAAAGGCCGGAAGAAACAGGTACCAGCGAAAATCGGCAGCGCCACGCCTGCGAAGTATCAAGCAGCGAATCCTCCGATGCTGGCCGGTTTAGACAACCGTTCTGCGCCTCCCGACGAACATCCAGACCAATGAGAAAAGGGCGATGAGAGCGATAATTCCCTGGGATATGACGCAGTACAGGCACCAGACCTCGAGCTTGTGGGCTTCGATGTTTGTCAAGTAAAGGGCGAATCCCAGGCCAACGAGCGCGGCGCCAAGCGTGAATCCGCGGCGGCGCAGCAGCGCAAGCAGGCCGAGGACAAAATAGCCGGCGATTCCGATGGCGGCAACGGGGATGTGATGGATCTCAGCGTAGCGGCTGTGGTTTACGATGCCGCAGTCCCAGTGGGCGTTGATGTCGCAGGGTTGGACATCGTTCGAGTAGTGCACGCGCAGTGCCAGGGTAGAAACGACGATGCCCGCAAGGGCAAGGAACGCAATCAGGAATCGCATGAACTTGGTCTTTTTCTCCTTCGGCTTATACCGATTCTATGTTGACCGTCTCTGTGGACGCTCTGGGCGCTACTCGCCGACGAGCGCTCGGAAGCGATAAAATCATGTCATTCACTATGCTACGCAACGTTTTGCTTTCTCTTACCGGTATTGTTCTCGCGCTCGGCGCTCAGGTGAGCCACGCCCAGCATGACATGTCTGCCCTCAAGCCTCCCGCAGGCTCGCACGTGGCGCTGATTGAGTTTGCGGACATGGAGTGTCCGATGTGCGCGCGGCAGAATCCGACGATCAAGGATGCGGCGGCCAAATACCACATTCCCTGGCTGAGGCACGATTTTCCTTTGCAGATGCACGTCTGGAGTTTTCAGGCGGCAGTAAATGCGCGGTGGTTCGACACGCAGCCCAAAAAGCTCGGCAACGAATATCGCGACTACATCTTCGCGAACCAGATCAGTATCGAGACCAAGGACGATCTGCGCACGTTTACAGAGAAGTTCGCGCAGCAGCACGGCGTCGCGCTGCCCTTTGTGATCGATCCGCAGGGCAAGCTCGCCGATGAGGTGAAGGCCGACCAGGCGCTGGGCGAGCGGCTGGGCGTGCACCAGACGCCCACCGTTTGGGTGGTGACGGATCGGACTGGCGGCGCTCCTCCGTATCTCGAGGTAACCGACTATAACAAGCTGTACACGATGCTCGACCAGGCGACGGAGGCGACCGCACACGGGAAGAAATAGCCTAGACGTGTTTTCGACCCCGCGCCGCCAGCACAATCGCGATGCCGAAACACATTCCGCATGCGACCAACTGGATCGTGTCCACTGAGCGGATATGCTCAAGGCGATGCGATGCCACCATCGTTGAGATGCCGGCAAGTCCGACCAGAAAAGCGATGAATGCGGTACCCAGTCTCATGAAATAGCGCCTCGATACCTGATTTCTCTACGGGGTCGAGCGAGAGGTTGAGTCTATAACATCGGCCCGGCGAACCAAAGCGATTTGCTGCCCGGTTGTCGTGTCATGTCAACAGCCTTCGGGTAGACTTGTGGTTCTAACAGGAGCCTCGCATGCAGATCGACGCGATTCAAGCCGCTCTCCGCGAGCAGGCGCTCGACGCCTGGCTTTTCTACGATCATCACCATCGCGATCCCATCGCTTACTCCATTCTCGGATTGCCGGAGAGCGCGCATGTAACGCGGCGCTGGTATTACGCCATTCCAGCCGCGGGCGAGCCCCGCAAGCTGGTGCATCGCATCGAATCCGGCCGCCTGGATTCGCTGCCGGGCTCGACGGGCGTGTACTCGTCGTGGCAGGAGCTGGAGATCGGGCTGGACGCGATGCTCGCTCCCTACGAGACGATTGCCATGCAGTATTCGCCGCGCAACGCGATCATGTACGTCTCGATGCTCGATGCGGGCACGATGGAAGTGCTGCGCGAGATGGGCAAGACGGTGGTGAGTTCGGCGGATCTGGTGAGCCGCTTCGAGGCTGTCCTGACGGACACGCAGATTGCCAGCCACTACGAGGCGCAGAAGGCTCTTGACGAAATTCTGGCGGAGGGATTTCGCGAGATTGGACGCCGGGTTCGTCCCGCTACTGGCGCACCGGCGCGAGTAACAGAACACGACATCGTGCAGTGGCTCCAGGAGGCGATGCGGCGCGCTGGCCTCGTGTGGGAGAACGGGCCGAATGTGTCCGTAAACGAGAACAGCGCGGACTCACACTATGAACCCACGGAGGCGAGCGCAAAAGAGATAAAGAACGGCGACTTCGTGCTGATCGACATCTGGGCGCGCAAGAACCGGCCCGGTACCTGCTACTACGACATCACCTGGACGGGCGTGGTGGGCCGCGAGCCATCGGAAAAAGAGCAACAGGTTTTCGAGGTGGTCAGGGAGGCGCGCGATGCAGCGGTGCAGGTGGTGAAGGAGGCTTTCTACAGCAGGCAGCCGATCGCAGGATGGCAGGCGGACGATGCGGCACGGGCCGTGATCGGCGAGGCCGGTTATGGCAAGTTCTTCACGCACCGCACCGGACACAACATCAGTAACACGCTGCACGGCAATGGGGCGCATCTCGACAATCTGGAGACGCACGATGAGCGGCTGATTCTGCCGAACACCTGCTTTTCGGTCGAGCCGGGGGTCTATCTCAAGAAGTTCGGAATTCGCAGCGAGCTGAACATGATTGCCACAGCGGAACGGGCTGTCGCGACCGGGCGGGTGCAGCAGGAGCTGGTGAGGATTTAGCCGTTTGCGCTATGCCCGGTGCATTGAAGCACACCAAGATATTTGCTCCACGGACCCACCGTCTCTCGGTATTGATGGGCCATGATTCTGGAGACCTGGTGCAGATGGGTTAAGTCGTGAGCCGCCCAGGTCGCCAGCAGCTCCGACAAACTGACCGCTCCGAAGGCAGGATGCCGTCCGCGCTTTGCGAGATCGTCCGGCTGCAGATTCCATGCGCGCAGCTCTTCCAGGTTTTCTGTCCGCAGTCGGGCAAATTCGTCCAGCAACTGGCCAAGCGACTTGCCCTGCGTCTCTCGAACGTGTCCGCCGCGATCAAAAGGCGTGAACGGCTGGTTCTCGCCGGAGTTGAGTATGATCTTTGCCCGTGGAATCCAGTTCGTACGCTCGCAATCAATCAGATGGCCGACTACCTCGAAGGCATTCCAGGTGTTTTCACCTTCGTTATGGTGGGTCCACGCTTCCGGCAGATCGCGCAGAAGTGCATTGAAGGCGACGGGGGTGCGGGCGAGAAGCGACATTGTCTGCTGCAGGTTATGTTGCATCGTGCTCCTGACTTCACGTCATCCGTTCTTGGCGCGCAAAAAAGTGGCGTTTACAGACTGATTGTATCGGCTCTGGCGGCCTGATTCGGCGCCCTTCGGGACGTGCACCCTGTTATATTCAAAAGAGAAATGGCTTCCAAAGTTCAAGTGCCCGCGAAGACGCAAACGACCTCGCAGGGCTTCCTCTACTCGGCCCTTATTTTAGGCTGGCTGGTCCCGGGCGCAGGTCACGTGCTGACCGGACGCTGGGTGCGCGGGCTGCTGCTGTTCGTCTCGATCGCATCGATGTTCTGGCTGGGACTGGCAATGCAGGGCAAGTTGTACGTGCCGAACACGGGCGATGTGCTCGACATGCTGGGTTTCGCCGGCGATCTGGGCAACGGGCTCTTCTATGCGCTGGGCCGGATCTTCGACCTGGGACATGGCGCGGTGCAGATTGCGACCGCCGACTACGGTACGAAGTTCGTGGTCGTGGCAGGCCTGCTGAATTTCATCTCCGCCGTAGACGCGCACAACCTGCGCATTGGCAGGAAGGCTTAATGCTCGCTCCCTCCCATTTTTCCGCCGTTTTGCTCTTCGCCACCTTTGCTTCTGTAGTGTTCGGTATCACGCAGCGGTCCACGCCGAAAGCCATGGTTCAGTACGGTCTCTATTGCTGGAGCATCTTCGTCGGCGTCGTGATCGTGGCCAGCTGGGTGATGTGGCTGATCAGGAGATAGCTGAGAAGCAGTCAACTGAGTTCAGCCGCATTGTCGCTGACGGCAATGCTGCTCGCTCTGATCGCTTGCTACGGTTGCTCAAAGATACCGATATTTCGTCGCTCCTCCCTCCTGGAACTCCAGAGAACGGACTCCCGTCGCTCCTGTCCCACCAAGGCTAACCGGCCTGGTGACTTGCCTCAGTACCGTTCATCGCAGTCGAAATCGATTTCGACTGCTGACGTGGTTGGCCAGGACACTGTTTTGCCGGGACTCTTGGTAGCTCCGTGGGATCTGTCGGCACCAAGAGCCACGAATGCGAGCCTGTACATGTTGATGAGTGTCGCAAACCAGACCGTGAGCAGCACCGCCAAAACGGACCAGTCAGCGAATAAAGCTGCATGGAATTGGACGACGTATCGCAACGAGACAGTTATCGCGAAAACTCCGAAGAGCGTCGCGAGAAGGCAGACAGAGAGGCGAAACAAGGGACGGCTTGAGACTTGCAGGCGGCGGGGGGGAGCCTCATACAAAATGGCTGGCATGACTCCTCCTTCAAAAACGGACTAGACGTTCACATCACGTGCACGGTCTGGACGCGAACCCTTTTGGGCAGAGGCTAGCTCATTCGGGCTAATCCAGCTCGGCACACTGCAAACTGTAGCGCCGCTGCTGCAGGATTCAAGTCTCCAGGAGACGTACTTATTGAGGAGTACCCAGTAGGTAGTAGCGCATAAGGGTAGCTTTCTTCGGCTGGCGCATCAATGCCTCAAGATCCTCTGTAAAAAAAAAGCGGCGCCGAAGGAGAGAATTTTGAGTTTCGCGAGCTGCGAGGCCTTGCGGTCCGGACTTTAGCTTTCCGCCTCTTAGCTAGCCCCTCTCTCCCAAAGCATTGCGTCGAAGGTGTGAGTCACACCAAAGCCTTCCCGCCGGTAGAGGGCCACCGCGTTTTGATTGGCTTCGGTCACGGTGAGGGTAAGAGCGCGGAATCCCTGGGCTTTAAGATGAGCGGCGCACTCGTCGATCAGGATGGCGCCGAGTCCGTGACCGCGGCTGTCTTTCGCGACGCAGAGCTGCGTGACGTGCGCGATATCGTCACGCACCCGCGAGCAGAGCAGAATTGCGGCAATCTCGTGGCTGCCTGAATGCACCAGCACCCGGGATGCCGCTGCATCAAACAATCCGCAACCGGGAAAGCGGACGATGTTGTGCAGGAATCGGAGCGAGCCGGCGACTGTCCGGTACTGATCGTTGATGTGGCTGTCGAGATGGCCATCGTATGCGCCCGAAATCAGATGAGCCGCGGCATTGAAGTCGTCCTCGCGCCAGGAGCGCATGGCGAGACCGTGGAGCAAAGAGTGCCGACCTGTAGCATGGGCAAGTCCCGACAGATCGAGCCGCATGAAGAGGCGCTTGTAAATCTGAAAGCCCGCAGCGCGGAAGGCGCCGGCGTGCAGACCATGCGGGTGCAGGAGAAGCTGCGATTCAATCCGGTCGACGCCAGGAGAATTCTGAAGCAGCTCGATCAGGCTCTCAAGCAGTCGCAACTCGATATCGGTGGCCGTGGCCTCAGAGTTTTGAGGCTGAAGGGCGAAGACGTCGCCGATCACGGCTTTGTGCTCTTCATAGACGCAGAAGAGGTAGCCTGCAACACGCCCATTCTCAATGGCTACGTAACCGGGCAGCAAGCGCGAATCCAGATATTGCAGCAACAGATCGGCGGAGGCTCGGTAATCCCATTCGAGGCGCTCGCTCCACAGACGGGATTCGGCTTCGAGCAGCGGGCGCAGGCTGGCTGCCGAGAAGTGCCGGAGGTCGAGGATCTCGAGTTGGAGCGCCGGTGTCATGGTGTCCCGTCCCTTGCAATCGGTAAGAATTTACGCGCAGGAATCAACGGCAGCCAGCGCAATGAACCCTCAGAAGCGTACTAAATATCTCGACCTGTATTGAGAGCCCGCGTTTCAGGTGGAGATAACCATAAATGGACAAACCCGGAATATTCGTGTCCGCCCAAAGCGGCGGCCGTTCGATCCAGCGATCTGCTCCGGCTACCGAGGCCGATTCTCAGGGCTCGGCTAAGTCTTAATGTCCCCGCCGGAATGCATCACGCTACTGGCTCGCGGAAACTGTGTACACGACCAGGTTCTGAGCAGGATACGTGAACAGGGGCTCGTATGTCCTTCCCTGGAGCAACGGGCGCAACTGGTCGATGTAGGATTCACGCACCACGAGGATGTGCTGCTGTCGTGGAACCCCATCCTTGTCATAATTTACAACACGGCTGTCGCGATAGAAGGAAAGTCCGAATTCGAGATCGCGGCGGACCTGAAAAACGGCCACCGTTCCATCGGGAGGCGTGATCTGCGCCAGGATCTGCGCCAGAGGGCGGGCGGAGTAGGTGAGATCGATGAGGGCGATGTTGCGCTTGGTGTTGGCAAAGGCGTGGATGCCGAAAAAGGGCCCGATCCCGAAGAGGAACAACAGCATGATGACCATGGGGGCCATGGTGGCGATGCGCAGACGCTTCAGGCCGAAGCGGTAGACGGTAATAAGAATGAAGATCGTAGCGGCGAATGCGGTCATGCCTCCAGCGAGCATCGCATTGAAAGGCGGGAGAGCCTCGGGGCGCTGGAGATGCAACGGCAGGAGAACCACGAAAGCGGTGAGTACCCCGGTGAGCAGGGCGTGGGCGATGAGCAACCAGGGTTTCAGCCCGCGCTCCCGCATGCGATTGAGGTAATCGCCGGTGAGGATGGTGAGCGGCGGGATGGAGGGAAGAATGTAGCCGGGAAGTTTGGACTCGGAGAGCGAAAAAAAGATGATGGGGACAAGCGCCCAGAGGACGAGAAACTCAGGAAAAGCATCGCCGGGGCGGAAATTGCCCATGTAGTGGTATTTGGCGCGACGGGCCTTCCATTCGGCGATGGATTGACGCACAGCGTCGATGAAGGCGGCGATAGCGATGACGGCCCAGGGGGTAAGCGCCAGAAGGACAATGGGGAAATAGAACCAGAACTCGTGTTCGTGCTGGAAACGGCTGGTGGCGAAGCGCTCGAGATTGTGTTCCAGAAAAAAAATCTTCAGAAAATTGGGGTTGCGGTGTTGCACGGCGATAAACCACGGCAGCACCATGGCGAGATAGAGGGCAACTCCAGGCCACCAGATGGTGCGGCGCAGGATAGCCCACTCTCGTCGCAAAGCGGCGAAGGCGACGATGATGACCATCGCCAGGAAGGGCGCAACCGGACCCTTGGCAAGGGTCGCTGCTCCGACGAAGAAGTAGAGATCGAAGAGCCAGAATTTGCTGTCCGTCTCGTACCAGGCGTACCAGCCGAGCATGCCGATGCAGAATGGGGCGGCAAGCTGCATGTCCGTGGATGCTCCGCGCGCAAAAGCGATGATGCCGGCGCAGGATGCCGTGATAAGCGCCGCGTCAAGCTGGCCTCCGCGGCGGAAGCGCCGAATGTGCAGGTAGATGAGCGTGACGAGGATGAAGGCGAAGGTGGCGGAAGGCAGCCGGGCTGACCAGTCGTGGACGCCGAACTCGCGGAAGGAGAACATGGCGCGCCAGTAATAGAGTGCGGGTTTTTCCAGCCATGGCTTGCCCCACAGAATGGGAGTGATGTAGTCGCGACGGGCGAGCATTTCACGTGCGATCTGCGCATAGCGGGGCTCGTCGGCGCCTACCAGGCCGATACCCGGTCCTCCAAAGATGGGGACGAGGCCATAGAAGAGGAAAAATGCGGCGAGGATGAACAGCGTCGCCACTTCGAGCACAGTTTCCATGGCCGGAAAACGCGCGAGCAGACGGTTCGGACTATAGGACAGCGCTTTGATTCTGGGAGGAATGCCCACAGTTTATCAGGAAGTTCCGCGACAAGGCTAACAGATCGAGCGGAGAAAAACGTAAAGCGGCTCGGTGTCCTGTCTCAGCTCTAGACTTTGGATGCGAGAAGTATCAGGCGAATTCGTGCATGGAGCTCTGCAGGCATTCGCGGAGATGGCCGAGGATATGGTCCGCCGCTGCAGGCAGCGGGCCGTCTATCGTGCAGCCGCTGGCGTGAAGATGCCCTCCTCCGCCAAAGCGCTGGGCTATACGCGCAACGTTGAGTTCTCCCTTGCTGCGCAGGGAGAGCCGGACACGGTGGTCAGGGAGCTCGCGCAGGAATACGGCGACCTCGACGCCAGCGATACCGATGGCATAGTTCACAAGGCCCTCGCAGTCTTCTTCGGCCGCGCGTGTACGCTGCATATCGTCATGCGACACCCACATCCAGGCGAGACGGCCTTCGCGATGCAGATTGGAGAGCGCCGCGCCGAGCAGGAGCATTTTGGAGGTGGGGTTGGAGAAATAAGTGTGCTGAGCGATGAGCGTGGGGTTGGCGCCATGACGCACCAGATCGCCGGCCAGATCAAAGGTGTGGGCATCGGTGCCTGCGTAGCAGAAGGAACCGGTGTCGGTGAGCACGGCAGTGTAGAGGCAGGTGGCCATGTCGGATGTGATATCCACACCTGCCAGCGTGGCCAGGTCATAGACCATCTCGGCGACGGCGCAGGAGCTGGTGTCAATCCAATTGACGCTGCCGAAGGCTCGGCCGCTGGTGTGGTGGTCGATGTTGATGATCGAGCGGCCTTCGAGGCCCTTGAGCCGCGAGCGCTCGATACTGTCGCATTCAAGCAGGATGACGGCGTCATAGCCTCCTTCGACGTGCGTGACCTTGCGAATGGCACCGGCGCAGGGAAGTCCCTGGTAGATGAGCGGAACGCGGTCGCAGGAGACCATGTCGGCCTGCTTGCCGAGCTGTTCGAGGATCATGCCGCAAGCGAGGATCGACCCCACCGCGTCGCCATCGGGCCGGGCATGCCCGGAAACCAGAAAGCGCTCGCCACTTTCGATGGCGTGCAGAACTGCGTGGATGTCGTCACGTCGCTGCATAGATGATTTGCCGGGCCTGTTCACTGGCCCTGGCTGCTGGGAACATCCTTCTGCCGATTGCGCTTTCGGCCAAGCAGTTCGTCGATGCGCGCCTTCATCTTGTCGGAGCGATCGATGTGAAAGGTGAGATCAGGGACGCGGCGCGTCCCCAGCCGCTCGAGCAGCGTGTGCCGGATGTGCCCGCGCGCGGCCATGAGTCCTTCGATGGTCTGCGCCTCTTCCTCCGGGCCGCCATCGACGGCAACATAGATGAGCCCCGATTTGCCGCCCGGGTTCAGAACAACCTGGGTTACATATGCAAAGCTGATGCGTGGATCGGAGAGTTCGCCCTCGATCATCGCGCCGATTTCTTCACGCAGGGTTTCGGCAACCCGGTCTCGATGGTATTGACGTGCCCTTGGCTCCGGCATCTTTTTGTCCTTTAGTTAAACGTTTGAGAATATCAGAAAGCTACCGGGGAGAGGATGGCTAAAAAGGGGCAGCTCTATGCGTCCAAAAATTCCCACCAGATATCGACTGCCTGCGCGCCCAGATCGTTAGCGATGCGGTTCGTGGCGTCTTCCACCTGGCGCATGAGTCCGGCAAGGTAGTCGCGTGAACCGGAGATCGCTGCGACGCCGATGGTGGCTGATTGCCATGTGATGGCCTCGTCCATTTCGGCGACAGAGATATTGAAACCGTGACCGAGCTTTTCTTTCAGGCTGCGGACGACCTGGCGGCGGTCTTTGAGCGACTGCGCGTGCTCGATGCGCAATTCGATGGTCATGCAGGCGACGGGCATGGTGCTCCCATCGTAACCCTTAACGTTGAATCTTGATTCCAGGACCAACGACCACGATAAAGAACATCGCAAGCACAGTCGCGATTGCGATCCAGGCATAGCTTCGCTGAACGGGTTGATGGTCAGGACCGGGGACGGTTGATTTCGGGGCGTAGTAGATAAGGAAAAGCAGCGCGCAGTTTGCTCCGGCGGTCGCAGGAAGAGCAGACTCGAAGACCAGTGCTATGCCGAGCGGATTGCGCAGTCCGGCGACGACTTCGATGATGATGGCGGTGAAATACGGCACCCACATCAGCCTGCGAATGCGTGCATGGTCGCTCTGAGAGACGCCCAGATATCGCACCAGGCCGATCGCTATCATCCTCATCGCTTCGTAGTAGGCCGCCATACCTCCAACGATGAGGAGCATACGCCACAGCCAATAAGGGTGCATGCCGGCGATAACCTGGGCCCAGTCGCCGAAGTTGGTGACGCCGGAGAAGAAGAAGTATCCCGTGCCGGTGAACAGATTGAAGGCGCAGGCGATCAGCAGAAAAAAGCGCATTGTTGCGGAGACATTGCGCGCAGCCCGAAGTGCGATCCAGAAGAAGAGTCCCGAGGCGAGATTGACGAGCGTGCCTCCGGCAGCGACCAGGCGCGAATCGTAGACGCTCGACCATGCCACAGTGGAGAGCGTGCCCGACGTAGCTCCCGTAAGCAGCGCCAGCGCGCCGTGGCCCAATCCTTCATGCAGCATCGTCGCGATTATCAACGCGACGACACTGATGGCACAGATAGTGGGGATGTCGTCCTTCATGGAGTCCGCGTCTCGCATACGAGTCCATGGTCGGCGAGCACAGGGTGGGACGGCAAGTGAGGAATGTCATGCGAAGGACCTGACAGCGAGAGGTCGGTGGACTAACGCCATGGGCATGGAAGCCGCACAATCGTTTTATCCATCTTCGACGGCGGCTCGCAGCCTTTAAGTGCGTACGCGGTCTGGATCATTTCCTCAACCGCGTCCATTCGCTCATACGCAGGCCGACTCTGCCAATAGCGGTATTTCGTCGGCCTTCATCTCGTCAAAGCTGGTGTACTTGCGGATGGTCTTGTCCAATAGGTGTCACCAGGTCCTAGCTCGTCGTCAACTCCGCCGCAATCTTCTCGGTGACAAATGCCTCGACCGTGTCGCCGACCTGAATATCGGTGAAGTTGGAGATACCTACGCCGCATTCCATGCCGCTTGTGACCTCGCGGGCATCGTCCTTGAAGCGCTTGAGCGAGGTGAGCTTGCCCTTGTAGACCTGCTCACCATCGCGCGTGAGCCGTACTTCGGCATCGCGCCGGAGCACGCCGTCGGTGACGCGGCATCCCGCAATGGTGCCCACCTTCGGAATTCTGAAGACGTTGAGAACCTCTGCGCGGCCAAGATAGCTTTCCTTGAAGACAGGATCGAGCAGTCCCAGCATGGCCTTGCGAATCTCGTCCTGCAGCTCGTAGATGATCGAGTGCAGACGAATCTCGACGCCTTCCTGCTCGGCCAGTTCGGCGGTCTTGCGTTCAGGCCGCACATTGAATCCGATGATGATGGCGTTCGAGGCCGAAGCCAGAAGCACGTCGCTTTCCGTGATGGCGCCTGCGCCGGAGTGGATGACCTTGATGCGCACCTGGTCGGTGGACATCTTCTGGAGCGAATCGGCGAGGACCTGGACCGACCCCTGCACATCGCCCTTGAGGATGATGGGCAGATCCTTGACGCCGGCCTGCTTGATCTGTTCGGCGAGGCCTTCGAGCGACACGCGCGAGCTCTTGGCGAGCTGCGCTTCGCGCTCCTTCATCTTGCGGTATGTCGCGATGTTCTTGGCCTTGTCGCGATCGGCCACGACTAGGAACGTATCGCCCGCGTCGGGAATGCTTTCGAGACCGAGAATTTCGACCGGAGTCGATGGGCCAGCCTCCTGAATGGCGCGTCCGCGATCGTCGAACATGGCGCGGATCTTGCCGAAGGTGTTGCCCATGATGAAGCTGTCCTGATTGCGTAGCGTTCCGTTTTGCACGAGCACGGAAGCAACAGCGCCGCGACCGCGGTCGAGCTTGGCTTCGATCACCGTGCCGACAGCGGAGCGTCCTGGCGTGGCCTTGAGATCGCCAAGATCCGCGACCAGGCAGATCATTTCCAGCAGCAGGTCGAGATTCTGCTTCTTCTTCGCCGAGACATCGACGAATACCGTCGATCCGCCCCAGGCTTCGGGGACAAGACCACGATCGCCAAGCTGCTGTTTTACGCGATCCGGCTGCGCATCGGGCTTGTCGATCTTGTTCACGGCCACGATGATCGGCACGTTGGCCGCCTTGGCGTGGTCGATGGCTTCGAGAGTCTGCGGCATCACGCCATCGTCGGCGGCGACGACCACGACAACGATATCGGTCACCTTGGCCCCGCGCGCACGCATGCGAGTGAAGGCTTCGTGACCCGGCGTATCGAGGAAGACGATCTCGCGGCCAAAGGCGGGTGAGTCTGCCTTGCTGATTCGCACCTTGTACGCGCCGATGTGCTGGGTAATGCCTCCGGCTTCGCCGCTGGCAACATCGGTTTCGCGGATGGCGTCGAGCAGCGACGTCTTGCCATGATCGACGTGGCCCATGACGGTGACCACCGGGGGACGTGGAACCTCGTGCTCGTCGGGGTTTGCCTGCGAGAGGATGTTTTCGATGGCTTCGTTGGCCATCTGGTCCTCAAAGGTGATGACCTCGGTGTCGGCTCCGAACTGGCGGGCGACATCCTTGACGAGTTCGCCATCGAGCGACTGATTCACGGTGACGAAGACGCCACGCAACAGCAGCACGGCGATGAGATCCTTGCCGCGCACTCCGAGTTTCTCGGCAAGATCCTTGACGCTGATGCCCTCCGTCACCGTGATGGTGCGGGTGATGGGCAACGGCTCAGCGGGAATCTGGGCTCCGCCGAAGCGCGATGGCGGAGCGAAGCCCTTCATCGGGCCTTCCTTGGACTTGGGATATTGCTGGCGGCCACGGCGTGCGTGTCCACCTGCGGCACGCTGCGGACGCGGCGCTTCGCCCGGAGGCGGCACCAGGCCTGGAGCTCCAGCGGGTCCGGGACGCTGGCCAAAGCCGGGGCGCGGCCCCATGCCTGGGCGCTGGCCGAAGCCGGGACGTGCACCGGGTGCTCCGCCGGCAGGCGCGCTGCGCGTGGGGTGCATGGGACGGCGTGCGCCGGGGGCTCCCGGAGCTCCGCTGGGTGCTCCACCCATGCCGGGGCGCTGGCCGGGGCCTCCGCTGGGACGGCGATCGAAAATGGGCCGACCGCGTTGAATCCCTCCGGGACCGGTTACGCCCTGCGGCGCGATTGGAACAGAAGAGGCAGGCGGGGCGGCTGGTGCGGTATAGACCGGACGCGGGCCGGTTTGCGGCATGATCACGCGACGCGGCGCGGGAGCGGCTTCTACCGGGACCGGGGCGGCTGGCGAGGCAGCGAGTTGCTCAACTGGCGCTGAGACGGGATGGATTGCCGTCGGAGCTGGTGGCGGCGCAGGGGCAACCGGAGGCTTCGCGATTGGCGACGCGGCGACAACCACATCGCGCGGGGCAGGCGGTTGCGTTGCTCCATGTGGGGCACCGGCAGCACTGACAGCTCCAACCGGAGGCTTCGCCACCACGGGGCCAGCCGGCGGTTTGGCGGCGATGGCCGGAGCCTGCGGCGGCGGCGCAACGATAGGTGCAGCCTGGCGAGGCTGCGGCACAATCCTGCGCGGAGCGGGCTGGCCCGCGATCGGTGGCGCTGGCGTACCTTGTGCCGGGCGCTCTGCGGCAGGAGTCTGAGCCGTCGCTACAGGAACAGTTGCAACGGGAGCTGCCGGCTTGGTGGCAGCAATCGGTTGCGCGGGCGTGGCCACGGGAGCAGCGGGGCGCGGCGGCGGCGCGGCGGCTTCTTCTTTCTTCTGCTGGATCGCCTTGAGCACGTCGCCGGGCTTCGAAACCCGCGACCAGTCGATCTTTGGTTTGGGGGAAGCGGCCTCGGCGCGCGGACTGCTGGCTGCGCTGCCCCTGCCGCGTTGGAAGTGAGCGCGCACACGCTCGGCTTCGTCGAGCTCTAGCGAACTGGAGTGCGTCTTTTTCTCGGTGACGCCGACAATATCTAAAACGTCCAGAATAGCCCTGCTCTTCACTTCCAGTTCACGTGCTAAATCGTTGATTCGAACTTTACTCATCCGCCCCTTTTATACTTGCTCCCACGGCCTCTAGCTGTACATGGCAACCTCTTGGCAGTGGGTTATGAAGCTATTTCTATTATGGCCCGAAATTGCACGATTTGCGCTGCTGATCTGGGGCCGATGTATAGAAGAACGGCGCATGACTACGCGCCGCCCTCTTGCTTCTTGTCGTCTTCTTCGCGAAGCTCGCCGGGTTCGGCGACATCTTCGTCCACCTTTGTCTCGCGGAGCTTCTCGCTCACATCATGTTCGCCGGGAGCGACCGCGACACCGCCCTCGGTATCGAGTTCTTCGCCCGTTTCGGTGATCTCGGCCAGCTGCTCCTCGGCGACTTCATCGTCGATCAAGCCAGTGCCGTCCACGCTCGGAGGCTCCTCGCCTGCCTGCGTCAGATCAAGCCTCAGCGCATCCTCTTCCTCAGCCAGACTGGCGTCGGAAGCGGCCTCCGCTGCCTCCGCTGCAGCCTCATCGCTTTCATTCGCAGCTGCCGCAACTTCGACCGGCACAGGACGCTCTTCGCCCGGCTCGTACTCGCCAAAGTAATGGCGCACCGCAACGCTGATCTTCTCCAATGTCTTCTCGCCGATGCCGGGGATCTCTTCCAGTTGCTCCGGCGTCATATCGGCGAGCGCTTCCACTGTCGTGATGCCGGCCGCGACCAGCTTCTGGATAATCGACTCACCCAGCTCGCTGACCTGTTCGATGGCCGTCGTGGGACCGCCGCCCATGCCCTGCATCTGCTGCTCGACTTCCTGGCGCTTCTCCTCTTCGCTCTTGATGTCGATCTTCCAAGCCAGAAGTTTGGCGGCCAGGCGCACATTTTGCCCCTTCTTGCCGATGGCGAGGGAAAGTTGCGTGTCGTCGACGATGACTTCGAGCTGCTTTTCGCCAAGATCGGTGATGCTCACGCGGCTGACCTTCGCCGGTTGCAACGCCTTTTCCGCGAAGGTGGTGATCTCCTCGCTGAACTCGATGATGTCGATCTTTTCTCCACGCAGCTCGCGGATAATCGACTGCACGCGCATGCCCTTCATGCCCACGCAGGCGCCGACCGGATCGACGTCTTTGTCACGCGACATGACGGCGATCTTCGTGCGCTCGCCGGCTTCGCGCGCGATGGCGCGGATGACGACGGTGCCGTCGTAGATCTCCGGAACCTCGCTCTGGAAAAGGTTTTGGACCAATTCCGGTGCGGCGCGCGAGACGATGACCTGGGGTCCCTTGGCAGCGCGATCAACGCGCAGCAACACTACGCGGATGCGCTCGCCCACGGCGAATTGCTCCAGTCGCGATTGCTCGCGGCGAGGCATGCGGGCTTCGGCCTTGCCCAGATCGAAGATCACATCCTGCGGCTCAATGCGCTTCACGGTGGCGTTCAGCACTTCATTGGTGCGGTGGTTGTATTCGTTAAAGACCGTGTCGCGCTCAGCCTCGCGCACCTTCTGAAAGATGACCTGCTTAGCCATCTGCGCAGCGATGCGGCCGAGGACATCGGTCGGCTTGTAGTAGCGGATTTCGCCGCCCACTTCCACTTCGGGCGCAAGTCCGCGCGCCTCTTCCAGGCCGATCTGGTTGACGGGGTCTTCGATCAGCTCAGGTGTTTCGACCACCGTCTTGTAGACGTAGGCGCGAATCTCGCCGGAATCCTTGTCCAGCTCGGCGCGCATGTTTTCCTGCGTCTTGTAATACTTGCGCGTGGCGAGGGCGATGGCATCCTCGACAGCGGTGACCACGATGCCGGGATCGATGCCCTTGTCGCGGCTTAAAGCTTCAATGCTCTGGTAAAGCACACTTGCCATAGTTCTCTCTCGATTGCATTCGACCGCGCCGTGAGGCGCAGCCGAGGGTTCGGGTCCGCCCTGCGATATTATCCGGGCGCGGACAGGGGACGAGCCTTAGATTTCGGGAATCAGATTCGCCTTCTCGATGTTCGCGATTTCGATATCGGCTGTTTCCTGATTCGCTTTCTTGCTTTTGCCCTTCTGTTTCAGGGCGCTGAGGTCTATGGTGATGGCGCGTTCGCTCACCTGTGTGAGCCTGCCCTGCCAGTGGCGGTTGCCCACGATGGGCTCAAATGTCTGGAGTTTGACCAGGCTTCCGGAAAAGCGCCGGAAGTCCGAAATGCCGTGCAGTTTGCGGTCCAGACCCGGTGACGAAACCTCCAGCGTATAGTTATCGCCCGGAACCAGTTCCTCGACATCGAGGACCGTCCCGAAATCCCGGCTGAAGGCCTGGCAGTCTTCGTGCGTAATGCCGGACAGGTGCTCACGGTGAATAGGATGATCGTGCTGCCCGGCGGTTGCAGCGGCTTCCGCCGGAGCCGTCAGCCGCGCGCGCTCCTCGGCGTTCTTCTCAATGAAGATACGCAGCGTCCGGTCCTTGGCTGCGCCCACATACTCCACCTCGACCACGTCAAGGCCATGCGAGGCGGCGACGCGCTGCGCGGTAGTGCGAATTTGGTCGAGACTCAGGGCCATATCCGGTTTGCGGACGAGTTTCTAACTTTTCTTTCAGCGCAAATAAAAAGTGGGCCATAAGCCCACTCATCTCTCCGAGCCCACCGGAAGTACACGGCTCAGGCCTGGACAAACTCGTCTGCTTCATTAGAATACGCCGATTCGCGGAGGAGTTCAATCAGTAGGAATCTGAGGTGGGCGAACACCCGCGCTGGAAAACCCTACAAAGGCTGACTGCGACGCTTCTCCTTTTCTTCGCCGTACAATGTTGCTGTGACTTCCATCTCCAGCACCGCCTTGCGCCGGGAACTCAGTCAGAGGAATGGCGAGCGAGCGCAAGCGTATGGACATGAACTGTCATACGGATCGATACCCAGCGTGATCTATTGCGAGGAAAGTGAGAGTCACGGCAATTTCATTCCCCGATCGTACCGGGCGATCTGCAGAAATCCTGAATGGCTCAAGCGCCTGGCCAAACGTTACACAGGCGAAAGGTGGGTGCCCCGCGCATGGGATCGGAAACGGCGCGAACTCGAGTGCGCCAACAGTTCTGACGCGCTGTTGATGAATATTTTCTGCTATCCCAAAGTGCTTCAGCGTCCGCAACTCTGCGCTCTGTTAGGAGTCGAGCCTGGTTCGGTCCCGGAGTTTGGTTTTAGCCCGCGTACTCCGCTTCTGAATGAGCGAGGAGATCGGACAGAAGTAGACATGCGCATCGGCGACCTTCTTGTCGAAGCAAAGCTCACGGAATCGGCTCTTCGGTCTGCGCCTGCCCGTTTGCTGCTGCGGTATCGGGATCTGCATGAGATTTTGAACGTTGAGGACCTCCGCACTCACAGGGGAAATGTTTGTGGATACCAACTCATTCGCGGAGTGCTCGCGGCCCACGCGGCGAACAGCTCTTTCTTGCTTTTATGCGACGAGCGGCGAACGGACTTCATCGAAAGCTGGTTTGAAGTAGTCAGAACAGTGCGAAGTTATAGCTTTCGCAATCGCCTGAAACTTCTCACCTGGCAGGAAGTTGCGGGAACGGTCCCGCGTAAGCTGCAGCAGTTTCTTGCTGAGAAGTACGGCATCGTGAAAGCCGTGCTATGAAAGCGTCTGCCCTCAATCAGTAACCCTCGGCAGTCTCGAAGGATGAATTCCGGGCGACATTCCATGCAAATCCGTCGGGATCGGCGATCATCCGCAAGCTAACGATTGACATGATGAACAAAGCCGCCATAGGATTGGCCAGCCCACCATCATGTTCCACGCAGCGGGACAACTTCTGGCATGACATGGTCGCAATCGTACCTCGTGTTCGGCAGAGGTCTGGGCGTTTCCGCGCTTATTGCTGCGACTCCGATCTTCACCCTGTTGATTCTGCTCGGCGTCCTTCGTAAGCCGGCATGGCTTGCCGGGCTTTCCGGACTTGCCGTCACCTTTGTCCTTGCCATCTGGGCGTATCACATGCCCGCTGTCACTGCTGTGAGCGCTGCTCTTCATGGAGCTGCCTTCGGACTCTTTCCTATTTCTTGGATCGTGTTTTGGGCAATCACACTCTTTCGCGTGACCGAGGTGACCGGCAAGTTCGAGATCATCAAGCACTCCGTCGGCAGATTGACGCCCGACCATCGCCTGCAGGCCCTCCTGATTGCCTTCGCATTCGGAGCGTTCCTTGAAGGCGCGGCGGGCTTCGGCACTCCCGTCGCCGTTGCTGCGACCATGCTCACCGGCCTGGGCTTCACGGCGTTTACCGCGTCCGCTATCTGCCTGCTGGCCAACACCGCCCCCGTTGCGTTCGGCTCTATCGCCATTCCGCTTGTGACGCTGGCGGGAACCACGGGCCTGCCGCTGGACAAGCTGAGCGCTGCGGTGGGCAGTCTTTGCGCTCCCGTGTCTCTCATTCTTCCCACTTACCTGATCCTCGCAATGTGGGGTCTGCGGGGTCTGGACGTGATATGGTTTCCAGCAGCAGCCGCAGGACTGGCCTTCGCCTCAGTGCAGTTCGTTATTTCGAATTTCATTGGCCCGCAGCTTACCGACATTCTGGCCTCGATCACCGCCATCGTTGCTCTGGTTGCCGTCCTGCGACTTTGGCGCCCTGCAAGGCAAGCGAGCGAATACATACCTGAAACCCGCGCGGCTGTCGGTGGAGTTTCGGAGTACAGGGCGGGCGAAGTGCTGTATGCCTGGCTGCCGTACGGATTGCTGGTCGTGTGCGTTCTGCTATGGGGTTACAAGCCGGTTCACGCGTGGTTGGACTCTGCGAGCATACCCATTCCGTGGCCTTTTCTGCATAACGTGGTCCGGCGCGTGCCCCCGATTGTTGCCCGGATGGCTCCTTATCCTGCGATCTTCAACCTGAACTGGTTCGCGGCGGCGGGCACCTCCTGCATGGCCGCGACATTTCTCTCGGCAATTTGCCTCAGGATGAACCTGCGGCAATTCATTCGCACGCTACTCTCCGTTGTCCACACACTGCTCTTGCCAACTGCGACCGTCGCCTCGGTACTCGCAATTGCTTTTCTCATGAACTATTGCGGAGCGACCGCAACTCTGGGACTGACCTTCTCCGCCACCGGTGTCATGTTTCCTTTCTTCAGCGCTTTTCTCGGCTGGCTGGGTGTCTTCCTGACCGGCTCGGATACTTCTGCCAACGCACTCTTCGGCAGCCTGCAGGTCATCACGGCGAACCGGCTGGGCCTGGACCCTGTGCTCATGGCCGCGACGAATTCCGCGGGCGGCGTGATGGGCAAGATGATCAGCCTGCAGACCATCGCAGTCGCCGCGGCTGCGACAGGCATGTCGGTCGCCGACCAGTCAAAGCTCTTTCGTTTCACGCTGAAGCACAGCATTCTGCTGGCGAGCGTCATCGGCGGACTGGCTTTGCTCTATGCGTATGGATTTCATTTCCGCTGGAGCTGAGGTGAATTTGCGTGTGACCGACAATCAAGAGTAGACACAAGAGCATTGGAGCCTTTGCCTTGAAGGGTGGAAAAGTGTCGAGCAACGGAAACCGGCGGGGCGAGCACGAGAGCTCTGGCCTATCGCGGCAGAATCTTCGTACGTTGGGCGCGCTGAAGACGCCGGCGCAAATCCAGCGGTTTGTTGACTCGCTGACGTACCAGTACGCGAACACGGCGTGGTCTCCGCAGCGCGTGCTGCGGGAGCGCAAAGGACACTGCCTGGAGGGAGCGCTGCTGGCGGCTGCCGCTTTGCGCGCCAACGGCCATCCGCCACTTCTGATGGATATGGAGGCCGTGTACGACGACGATCACGTAGTGGCCATCTACCGCGAACGCGGCCTGTGGGGAAGCATTGCCAAGTCAAACTTCGCCGGGCTGCGCTTCCGTGCGCCTGTCTACCGCAATCTGCGCGAACTGGCGCTCAGTTACTTTGAGCACTACTACAACCTGCGCGGTGAACGGACTCTGCGCGCCTACTCCAGCCCTGTGAATCTGGAGCGTTTAGACCACCTCCACTGGATGACTTCCGAAGAAGATGTCTGGTGTGTCGCAGAGTACCTCATCGCTGCGAGGCATTACCCGCTCTTTCCCGACAATGTGGCGCGCTCTCTTCCCCGGCTCGACCGCCGCAGCTTCGAAGCAGGAATGCACGGCTGGGTGAAGCACTGACGAGATTCGCACGCGACAGTCTAGTCAGGAAGCTGGACCCTTCCGTCCTCAGCAATCTCGAAGAAGGGATTCCACGCGACCTCCCATGCAAATCCGTCCGGGTCGGCAAAGTACCCGGAGTATCCGCCCCAGAATGCATTGTTCGCGGGCTTTAGGATTTTCGCCCCTGCGGCTTCGGCCTCCGCAAGTACCGAGTCAACTTCTTCGCGGCTGCGCGTGTTGTAGGCCAGAGAGAACCCTCTGAAGCCGTGGCCGTTTTCGGCGAGGTTGGCGTCTTCTGCGAGTGCGTGTCGCGGATACAGGGCCAGAACAGTGCCCCCTGCCTGGAAGAACATGATGCCAGCGGATTTCGTCATGCTCCGCCGCCAGCCAAGCCGCTCGTAGAAGCCCGTGCTGCTCTCCAGGTCTTCCACACCTAACGTGACGATACTCAGGCGCTGTTCCAACTTGATCCTCCTTAGCCCTCGCAGAGTTTACTCTCCGCAAAATCCTTTCATCAGCGCAAAATCCGAGGGCGAGCCAATCCCGGCTTTCGCCGGGTAACTTCCGGTTCTGTGGGATACTTGGCCAAAGAGTGTCCCCCTATGAGTAATGTGAATCCCTACGCTGAGTATCTGGGCGACCAGGAGCCACTGAAAATCCTCTCCCTGACCGCGCGAAAAATTGAGGCAATCCTTGAAGATCTTGGGTCAGAGCGCGTGGATCACCCTCCAGCGCCGGGCAAGTGGAGCGCCCGGGAAATCGTTTGTCACCTGGCCGATTGCGAGCTGGTCTTCGCCTTTCGCCTGCGCCAGACGCTGAGCGAGGACCACCATGTCATTCAGCCCTTCGACCAGGAGAAGTGGGCCGCAAACTATGCCGCCTACAACACGCGAGAAGGGCTCACAACCTTTCATTCAACGCGGAATTGGAACCTGGCCCTCATCCGTTTGGTGACGCCCGAAGATCACGCCAAACCGGTCGTCCATCCGGAACGAGGCACGATGACTTTTCAGACCATCGTCGAGACGATGGCTGGGCACGACATCAATCACCTGCGCCAGCTCGATGCAATGATGTGGAAGTTCGCGCCTGAATCATAAGCGAAGTACGCAGGCGTCTCAGTGCAGTGGCGCCGCGATGTTCTTGCCGAAGCGGAACGTCGGGCCAACAGAGAAGCGCACCGTCCAGTCGCCGTTCTGCAGCAGATCGTTGAAGAGGTGCCAGTAGACGAGGTCGCTCTGCATGCGCAGGCCGAAGTGGTGCGTGGCATACCAGTCGAACCCTCCCCCGAAGCCGTAGAAGCCCTGCCAGTCGAGCTTGGTTCCGGAGGGAACAAGCTCCTCGACCACTGCGGTCGAGAACGCGTCCGTTGGATGAGGCGTGACCCTCTGCCGAATTGCGCCGATAGACGGCCGGACGAAGAGCGTCACCTTCTTAAAGTGCCGGTATTCAAGCTGTGGACCGAGAGCGAAGGTCTGCGAAAAGGCATCGGTAGGCACAAGGAGTTGGTAATTAGGTGGCAGTTCGCCGATTGACTCCAGGTATTCAATTTCTGCGTTCAGTTCCTGCTGCAGCGAGGTCTTCAGGACACTCGTGGTCAGCGAGTTGTGTCCGTTGACGACCGAATAATCGAAGCCCAGGGCATACCAGGTCTTCATGTTGCGTCCTACCTGCAGGTTGTAGCCGCGCTCGGCAAGGTTCAGATCGGGCGTTTCGAAATAGGTGAATCCGTTGTAAATGTCGTACTGGCGTACGTCCGTCTGCTGAGCGAATACCGAACGTGACAGGAGTGAGGGGAGTAACAGCGCGGCCATAATCAAAGCCGTCTGCATGGTTTTCAAACCGCGCAGGATCATCAACTTCTCCTTCGTTTACCAAACGCCGTATGAAACGCGCGACGGCTATCAATTGTCAACAAAGCTGGACCACATTTTCATCGGTAGTAACGGACGCTGGTCGAAATTGCTCTACAATACCGGGAAGCCTTTGCGTGGATACCGGGAAGTCTTGCCTTCCAGTCTGCGTCGATGAGTCTTTGCCGGCACCCGTGCATCTGCTTACTAAATCATGATTGAACATCCTCTCCCCGAAGCTCTGACCTTTGACGATGTATTGCTGGTGCCCGCTTACAGCGATGTAGTTCCCGCGCAGGTGAGCACGCAGACCCGCCTGTCGAAGAAGATCCTGCTCAACACTCCCTTGCTGAGCGCGGCCATGGATACGGTGACCGAATCCCGGCTGGCCATCGCCATGGCGCAGCAGGGCGGCCTGGGCATCATCCACCGCAATCTGACGCCCGATCAGCAGGCGAGCGAAGTGGACAAGGTGAAGCGATCGGAGAGCGGGATGATTGTTGACCCCGTCACCATCACGCCCGATCAGCTCATCTCCGAAGCGCTGGAGGTGATGCGGCGCTATAAGATTTCCGGCGTTCCCGTGACCAAGAACAAGCGGCTGGTCGGCATCCTCACCAATCGCGATCTGCGTTTTGAAACGCGCACCGATATTCCTGTTGGTGACGTGATGACCAAAGACAACCTCATCACCGTGCCTGTCGGCACCACGCTCGAAGAGGCCGAGCTTATTCTGCACAAGCATCGCGTGGAAAAGCTGCTGGTCGTCAACGGCGACTATGAGTTGAAGGGCCTGATCACTGTCAAGGACATCCAGAAGAAGCTGAAATATCCCAATGCCTCGAAGGACGAGAAAGGGCGGCTGCGTGTGGGCGCGGCGATCGGGGCAACCGGTGACTTCCTTGAACGGGCCGCCGATCTGGTCAGGAACCGCGTGGATGTTCTGTCCATCGATTCGGCGCATGGCCACTCCTCGCGCGTGCTTGAAGCAGTTCGGCTGGTGAAAAAGCAGTTTCCGGATGTGGACCTGCTCGCGGGCAACATCGCGACGTACGAGGGCGCGAAGGCTCTGATCGAGGCCGGCGCCGATGCGGTCAAGGTTGGCATCGGGCCAGGTTCGATCTGCACAACACGCATGGTAACCGGAGCAGGCATGCCGCAGATTACGGCGGTCAGCGAGGCGTTTCGCGCAGGCCGCGAGTACGGTATTCCGGTCATCGCCGACGGAGGCATCAAGTATTCGGGCGATGTGGCCAAGGCCATTGCTGCGGGCGCGAACGCAGTCATGATCGGCTCGCTGTTCGCGGGCGTCGACGAGAGCCCGGGCGAGACGATCCTCTACCAGGGACGGTCGTTCAAGGCGTACCGCGGCATGGGATCGCTGAGCGCGATGTCGCAGGGCTCGGGCGAGCGGTACTTCCAGGGCTCGCAGGATTTCCGCGACGAACCGGCGCGCCCTGAGGGGGTAGTCTCGCGCGAGCAAAGCGGGCAGAATCGCCTGGCGAAGTATGTTCCGGAAGGCATCGAGGGCCGCGTGCCGCATCGCGGTCCGCTCGAAGCGATGGTCTATCAGCTTGTCGGAGGACTGCGTTCGGGCATGGGCTATCTTGGCTGCGGGACGATCGAAGAACTGCAGACCAGGTCGCGGTTCGTGCGTATCTCGAACGCGGGCCTGCGTGAGAGCCACGTGCACGACGTAATCATCACCCGCGAAGCTCCGAACTACCACGTCGAATAGGACTACGCGTCCAGAGATACGCGCCTGCGACGCCAATTTCTCAACTACTGGCTGATGCGTTACCCCGCTTGCGCAGGATCACCTTCCGGCGTTTTCTCCAGTCCTCGTTGAGGCCGATCAGTTCCCAGGGAATCTCCGGCGAGAGATGCCGTAGAACCACGTCGCTGGAGGGATGAATGCGCAATGAAGGCGCCACCAGATACAGCAGGGGAGGCTGATCGGAAAGCTCGATCTCCGGAAAGTAGCCATGCTTCTCAAAGGCATGTTCGCGCTGCAACTGCCGTACGCGCGACCAGTAGTCGAGCGCCTGCAGCGGCAGGTGGAGATCGTCGTCCGCCTTAAGCTCGATCACGGCCAGGCGGCCGCCGTGCGTAACCGTGAGCAGATCGAGCATGCCGCGATCTCCCGCAGAGAAGGCCGGCACTTGCGAATAGAGAATGTCGGCGCGGATGGCGGGTTCGATCTCGACAAGGTCGCGGCGCACCTCAGACTCGAGCCACCTCTCGGGTTGAAGACGAAACAGAGGATTGCGCAGCGAGCCGCCGGCGTGGCGGTTCTCAAAGAGCCGCCCTGTGAGTTCCCGGAAGAGGTCTTCGGTCTCAGCGGTGAGCGCCGTTTCATTCGCTCCCGCTCCGAAAGTGATCTCGTCCTGCCGCGCGAAGGAACCGGCTGCGAGGCCGTGCCGAATGCGCGCGAATTCGAGGCCATGCAGGACGAAAGCGATTTCGGTGGCACTGCGCGGGCGGATTTCAGTAGCTGCGCGGAGTCCGGGGCGCAACAGCCCCAGAATGTGATCCACTGCGGAACCGAAGCGTTGCAATGCAGCCTTCGGGTCGAAGGCATGGACGAGCTGGCAATGGAGATTGCCGGAGTTGCGGAGATCGATCTGTTCGATCTGCTCTGCGCGCTCGTCGAGCTCGTACAGCTCCCACTTGGCAACAGCAGAATTGAGCCACAACATGCGGGCGCATGTGGTCCGGGCGGTCCCCTGCGGAACAATGACCTTCAGGCCCTGAAACAGCCGTCGTCCGCCGCCATGCTCCCGGCAATACGCAAGCCACAGAATGCCAAGCGTGAGAATTCCATCGATGGTGGGTTGCGGTTCTTCCGCATTGACGGCGACCACGCTCCACGCCGCTGTTCCTCGAGTCAGCACGCCCCGCGCGTAGGCGGGGCCAAAGCTGTTCTCAAGGTCGGCAGCGGTGCGAAAGCCCTCGACGGTCCAATCGGGAAACCCGCGCATGAGCACGCGATCCAGGACGCGGAGATATTTCGCGCGCATCGCCTCGCGCGAGGAGGGCGTGCGGCGGTCGCGATTCGGCACCAGCTCGAGCACCTGGGGGCGAGTTTGCCCGAAACGGCGCGTCTCCAGCCTTAGTGAGTCTTTGCGTGCCTGCAGGCGGAGGATCGTGCGGACGAGGTTGCGCTCCTCCGACCACAGATGCAGCAGACAGCGGCCTTGCTCGGCGGATAACGAGTAGCGCGCCGATTGCATATCGAAAAGTACGCGGCCGTCTTCAAGGAGGGCCGCCTGCGGATGCTCGGCAAAAAATTCTTCGAGCTCGCGGGCCAGCTCCGCGGCGGGAATTTCAGCTGGAGCGACGGGCATTGCAGCGATGATGCGTGGACGCCGGACCGCGCATCAAGCGAATTACTACCAGCCTCTACTCTTTCGTAATGCGACGATGTGCGCGACGTGGTGGCGCGAGTGCCAGTCGTAGAGAGCAATGGCTTCGACCAGAGAGGTACGGCCATTCTCGGAGTGGTTGTAGCCGCGCTGCCACTGCTCTTCGGAGAGCGATTCAAATAGCGCCACCCAGCGGCGGTGCAGAGATTCAAGAAGGTCGAGTGACACATCGATGGGCAGCGTCCGCGCGTCGGCCAGCTCTGCCCAGTTCTTTTCGTCGTAGCTATTGACCGTAGGCCAGTCTTCGGTGAGCGCCAGCCGCGTGCGGACATACGCATTCATGTGGCTGTCGGCGACGTGGTGCACGAGCTGTCGGATGGTCCAGCCGCCTTCGCGGTAGGGCGCGTCGATCTGGGCTTCGTTCAGGCCGTAGACGGCCGCGCGGAGATTCTCAGGCAGCGCGGACAGCGTAGCAATGTATCCGTGCAGATGTGCGGCGTCGATAACGGCCGGGCGGGTGAAATCACCGATGGGGTAGCGCGGATCTGAAACTGTTTCACTTGCCATGTATTAGAAATAGCACGCACAAGCCGGGTTGTGTATGGGTGTGCTGGACCCGATGAAAACGCCGAGCCCGGCACACCCGCCGGTCTTACGCGTGGTGGTGGTAATGATGACCGTGGTGGTGATGGTGATGTGGCTGGGCATAGGCCGAAGCCGAAAACACCAGCGCCAGGGAGAGCAAAAGAAGCTTTTTCATGTCGAGATATTAGCAAGGAGCAACGCGCGAAAACGTCGAAACTCCAGGGCGGAATATCCGGAGTTACCCTCAACCGGACGTTTACCAGAACCCGCGATGAGCCTAGAATCAAGGGTAGCTCATCCAATCCACAGGACACTATGACTCTTCCGCTATCGCCGGCAGCCGCCGGACTGCAGCACAAGAAGTATTTCTTCGACAAGTTTGGCATCACCGAGCGGCTTCTTGAGCGTTGCCTGGGTGAGGCTCTTTCCGCAGGAGGTGACTATGCCGACCTTTATTTTGAGTCGATCGCCTCTACCTCGATCGGAATAGACGAGTCGCTCGTGAAGTCGGCGAGCCAGGGCGTGAGCGCCGGCTGCGGCGTCCGCGTGGTAAGCGGTGAGCGCACCGGATACGCTTATACCGACGACCTGTCCGCCGATCGCCTGCTGCGCGCAGCGCGCACTGCCGCACTGATCGCGAGCGGCCCCGCAAAGCAGCCGGTGCAGGGTTTCACGGAGACGAAGACACCAAGCCTGTATCCCGCCCCAGCCGTCGATCTCGACAGCGATCTCTCCACCAAGCTCGATTTGGTCAGGCGCGCCGACCTTGCCGCGCGAGCCTACGATTCGCGGATCACCCAGGTGCGGTCCAGCTATTCCGATGAACTGCGGCGCATCCTCATTGCCGCGTCTGACGGCACCTTTGCCAGCGACACGCAACCTCTGGCGCGGCTGAATGTGTTCGTTCTCGCCAAGGAGGAAGATCGCACAGCACGCGGAACCTCAGGCGGCGGGGGGCGAGTCGAGATCGATTTCTTCCAGACGGAAAAAACGCCCGAGCACTTTGCGCGCGAGGCCGCACGTCAGGCCATTCTGCAATTAGGTGCGGTCGCCGCGCCGGCCGGCGAGATGGAAGTCGTGCTCGGCCCCGGATGGCCCGGCGTTCTGCTGCACGAAGCCGTAGGGCATGGGTTGGAGGCGGACTTCAACCGCAAAAAGACTTCGGCCTTCGCGGGCATGATCGGCCGCCAGGTCGCAAGCTCGAAGGTGACGGTCGTCGACAACGGAACAATGCCCGGACGGCGCGGCTCGCTGAACGTGGACGACGAGGGATCCCCGACCCAGGAGACAGTGCTGATCGAGAATGGCATCCTCAAGACCTATCTGAGCGACAAGCTTTCTTCGCGCCTGATGGACATGCCCCACACCGGCAACGGGCGCCGCGAAAGCTATCAGCAGATTCCCATGCCGCGGATGACCAACACCTACATGCTGGCCGGCGAGGATGCTCCCGAGGACATTATCCGCAGCGTAAAGCGTGGGCTCTACGCGGTGAACTTCGGCGGCGGGTCTGTCGACATTACCAGCGGCAAGTTTGTCTTCTCGGCGTCAGAGGCGTACCTGATCGAGAATGGCAAAATTACCGCGCCTGTGAGAGACGCGACGCTAATCGGCAACGGACCCGAAGCGCTCAAGTACGTCTCGATGGTGGGCAACGATCTGGAACTCGACGAAGGTGTAGGTACCTGCGGCAAAGAAGGGCAGAGCGTGCCGGTAGGCGTCGGCATGCCAACAGTAAAACTCGACCGCATGACAGTCGGCGGCACGGGAAGGTAAGAGACAGGAAGGAAGTTTCAATTGCAAATCGTGGATGTGAAGCAATTTGTTTCGACGGCCGATGGATCGCGCCGTTATGCATGGAAGACAATTCCAATAGGCGAGGCGCTGAAAATTGCAGAACCCCGTCTGCGGTGCCCGGAATGCAAGGGAATTATCGCCTTGCGCCGGAGATCCGAAGACGGTGCAGTGCCGAATCGGGGAGAGCACCGTGCTAAGAACCGCGGCTGCTCGCTTGGTGACTGCTTCGACGGAGTAAAGCGTCTGGCGGCGAACCCGATCGAACCCGATGAGGACAGTATCGGTGAGTAGCGTTACTCAGCTTGCAGCGAACGACCTTCAGCAACTCGCCACCGACATTGTTACAAGGGCCGTAAAGGCCGGCGCGACCGACGCCGAGGTCACGATTCGCGAGGGCGATGAGTTCTCAACCGTCGTGCGCATGGGCGAGGTCGAGACGCTGAAGGAGTCGGGCTCGCGCGGCATGGGACTGCGCGTGCTGGTTGCCTCAGAGAACGGTCATCGCGTAGCCAGCACTTCGACCAGCGATTTCTCGGCGGAAGGCGTCGAGCACCTGGTGCGCGGGGCGCTGGCGCTGGCGCAGGTGACGTCGGAAGATCCATTTGCCGGCCTTGCCGATCCCGGCGAATTCGGCAAGATCGGAGGAGAAAACGGGGGCGATCTCGAGCTGTATCACGAAGACGTCTATTCTCTCGAAACCGTGCAGCGCATCGAATACGCTCGCCGCGCCGAGGCTGCGGCGCTGGCTGCTGACACGCGCATTACCAACAGCGAGGGCGGCAGCTTCGACGCGGCGACAGGGCACAGGATCTTCGCAAATTCGCGTGGCTTTACCGGCGAATATCGCGCCTCGTCCTGCTCCATCTCAGCCAGCCCGATTGCTCTGGGAAAAAACAACGAGATGCAGCGCGACTACTGGTACACCTACGCGCGCTCTCTCAAAAAGCTGGACACGCCGGAGTCGGTCGGGATTGAAGCAGCGCGGCGAACTCTGCGCAGGCTGGATGCGCGTCGAGTTAAGACGCAGCAGGTGCCGATCATCTTTGCGCCGGAAATTGCCCGGTCCCTCATTGGAGCGATCTTCGACGCAGCCAGCGGAGACAGCATCTATCGCGGCGCTTCCTTTTTCGCCGGCAAGCTGGGCGAGCAGGTCGCCGATAAAGCGGTCACTGTGATCGACGATCACACCATCGTCGGCGGCTTCGGAACCTCTCCCTTCGACGGCGAGGGCCTGCCGTCGCGGCGCACGGTGATCGTCGAACGCGGCGTGCTGACCAACTATCTGCTGAACACCTACACGGGCCGCAAGCTGGGGATGAAGAGCACCGGTAACGCGGCGCGAGGCCTGGCGGGCAATCCCGGCATCGGCGCTGGCAATCTCTTCCTCGTCGCAGGCACCACTACGCCGCAGGAGATCCTTGGCGGCGTGCAATCGGGCCTTTACGTATCAGAACTGATGGGCCAGGGCGTGAACATGGTCACCGGCGATTACTCGCGCGGCGCATCCGGCCAATGGATCGAGAATGGCGAGCTGGCCTATCCGGTGCAGGAGATCACCATCGCCGGAAACCTGAAGGACATCTTCCGGAACATCACGGCTATCGGCAGCGATCTCGACTTCCGCGGTTCGGTCGCCTCTCCAACCCTGCGCGTGGACGGCATGACCATCGCCGGAGAGTAATCTTCTGAGTGGTGACATTGCGTGCTCATTTCATCGGTAGACTTTGATCCGCAAAACCCTCCGTGGGCGCACATCCCCGCTCGCGCCGGGGTCTTCGCGCTTTTTGCCGCGGATGAGCGCGCCGAACCCTACATAAGTAGAACGCCCAATCTGCGCAACCGACTGCGGCGATTGCTGGCCGCCCGACCCAACGAGCAGCCCGGGCAGTCCAAGCGCTTCCGTCTCACCCAGAGCGTTGCTCGCATTGAATACACTCTGACTGGATCGGACTTCGAGTCGTGGTTGCTGCTTTATCAGGCATCGGCAACGGCTTTCGGCGAGCGAGCGCGCAAGCGGCTGCACCTCAAGCCGCCGACCTTTCTGCGCATGACGATGGACAATGCTTACCCCCGCGTATATGTAACCAACAGAATTACAAAAGCCGCAGCGAACGATCTTTTCGGCCCCTTTCCCTCGCGCGCGGCCGCGGAAGCCTTCCTCGAAAGCATGCTCAACCTTTTCGAATTGCGCCGCTGCCACGAAGACCTTCATCCCGACCCGGCATTTCCCGGCTGCGTCTACTCGGAGATGAAGAAATGCATGGCGCCATGTTTTAAGGGATGTACCGACGAACGCTATGCACAGGAGGCCGCGGCGGTGCATGCGTTTCTGGCGACGCGCGGCAAGAGCCTGATTGAGGAACTAAGGAGGGAACGGGACCGGGCCGCCGAGGCGTTGAATTTTGAGAAAGCCGCGGAGATTCACGCCCGGCTCACCCGCGTGGAAAGCGCGGTAGCGGGCGCCTCTCCGGCTGTCCATGCGCTCGCGGAATTGAACGGTGTGATCATACAGCCGGCCAGTGAACCGGGACACGTCGCCCTCTTTCTGTTGACCAAGGGCTCGCTCGTCGGACCCGCCCTCTATTCCGTAGCCGGCATGCGGCATCCGAATGAGCAATCGGGATCGTCTTCGCTCTTCGCGCATCCGGCGGCCATTGCTCCGGTACCCCTCGAAGAATCTCCGCTGGTCCGTCTGGCTGCGCGCGACGAACTCGAATCGCGCCTTAACGACGCGCTCAACACTCTCGCAGTCCGATCTGCAAAAAGCACGCAGCAGATCGCGAACCATCTGTGCCTTTTCACCCGCTGGTATTATCGCCCGCAGGCGCGTCGTGTCGGCGAAGTGATCTTTGAAGAAGCCCACGAGATGCCCAAAAAACCGCTGATGCGCGCGATTTCGCGCGTCTACCGGCAGGGGCAAGCCGGCCAGCAGCCTGAAGATGCGCCCTTTGCAGAGCAGCCGGCTGGCTGAAGCGTCGGCGATACTATCTACCTATGCTTTGCGAATCGGCAGCGGCGAAGAATGCGTATAAATGTCTAACAGGCGCTCTCCGTTCGTGTCGCGACATCCAACAAACTAAGGCCACCTTCTGGAGCGAGACGCGTGATTCTTGAGGATATTCGCTACGCGCTGCGGCAGTTTGCCAAGGCTCCCGGATTTACCGCGACAGCGATTCTGACGCTCGCCCTGGGGATAGGCGCGACGACGGCAATCTTCACCCTGGTCTACGCGGTACTGCTCAAGTCGCTGCCGGTAGCGAATCCTGGTGAATTGATCCGGGTGGGCAACAAGGAAAACTGCTGCGTTAATGGCGGCATGCAGAACGACTGGTCGCTCTTCTCCTATGAGCAGTACAAGCAATTTCGGGATAATACTCCGGGCTTTGCGCAGCTGGCCGCCTTTGAGGCCGGTCACAGCCTGTTCAGCGTGCGACGGGAAGGCACCAATCATTCGGCGGAGTCGCTGATCGGCGTCTCTGTGTCGGGAAATGCCTTCGACACGCTCGGCGTGAGCGCATATGCGGGACGGCTACTGAAGCCGTCGGATGACGAAAAGGGTGCGGCATCCGTGGCCGTAATAACCTATCGCACCTGGCAGCAGAAGTATGGCCAGGACTCGTCAATTGTCGGCGCGAGCTTTCTGATCAACGGTCAGCCGTTCACCATCGTTGGCATTAGTCCGCCCGGGTTCTTTGGAGAGAGGCTCGAAGGCGATCCGGCGTCGTTCTGGATACCATTAAACAAACGTCCATTGGTTCTGGGAGTCAACAGCTTTGTGGACTCGCCAGAGTACGATTGGCTGAACCTCTTCGGCCGACTTAAACCTGGCGCGAATCAGAAACAGGTCGAGGCGCAAATGCAGGTGGAACTGCGCCAGTTCCTCCAAAGTCCGGTGAGCAAAACTGAAGAGCGCGACAAAAGCCTGATTCCGGAACAGACGCTTCATCTTGCTCCCGGCGGTGGAGGGGTGCAGCGCATGCAGGAGGAGTTCAAGGATGCTCTGCACCTGCTGATGTGGATTTCCGGGGCCGTTCTGCTGATTGCCTGCGCGAATCTGGCCAACCTGATGCTGGTGCGCGCTACGGCGAATCGGCAGAGGATCTCGATACAGGCGGCGCTGGGCGCTCCGCGATCGCGGCTGGTGGGTCAGGCGCTCACGGAAAGCGTGGTGCTGGCCGTGCTCGGAGGCATCGCCAGCCTTATCGTGGCGTACGGAGGAGCGCGGCTGATCGTGTATCTCGCAGCGGGCAAGAGCTACGTGCCGATCGATGCCACGCCCTCGCCGGCGGTGCTGGCATTTGCCTTCGTTGTGTCGCTGGTCACGGGGATGCTGTTCGGCGTAGCGCCAGCGTGGGTGACGGCACATGCGGACCCGATCGATGCATTGCGCGATGCGAACCGGACAATGAAACACAGCGGCCTCTGGACCCAGAAGGCCCTCGTCGTGGTGCAGGCGGCGGTTTCCTTGCTGCTGCTGTGCGCGGCGGCCCTGCTTATCCAAAGCCTGCGCAATCTGCATCATCAGGACTTCGGATTCGACACGACCAACAGGTACATTCTGCACATTGATCCGCAGATGGCCGGCTACAAGGTCGAGCAGATCGAGGCGTTGGATCGCCAACTTCACGATTCTCTGGCTGCGATTCCCAGCGTGAAGTCAGTGGCCTGGTCGACTTACACTCCCATGGAGGGCGACAACTGGGGTAAAGGTGTCTACTTTGAAGGCAGACAACCTCCGCCGCCGGGCAGCAACGAGCAGGATGCATCCTGGGTACGGGCAAGCGCCGGCTATTTCGACACAATCGGCACCCGCATCATCGCCGGCCGGCCAATTTCCGAACAAGACGCGGCCACCACGCGCAACATCGCCGTAGTAAACCAGGAATTCGTAAAGCGTTTTTACAAAAATCAGAACCCAATTGGTCAGCACTTCGGACTCGACAAACAGAAGTACTCGGGCGCGTACGAGATCGTGGGTGTCACGGAGAACACCAACTACTGGCAGCCGACGAGCAAGATGCGCCCGATGTTTTTCCTTCCCGCTGTGCAGTGGTTCCGTGTGGACGATCCCGATGTGATGCTTGGCGATACTTTTTCCCACATGCACCTCAACGCTTGGGAACTGCGCACGAATCGGAGGGTTCCGGGACTTGAGTCTCAAGTACGCGAGGCGCTCGCCCAGGTCAATCCGAACCTCACGGTGATCGACTTCCAGACCTTCGGTGCCCAGGTTCAGGAAAACTTCAACCAGCAGGCGATGGTCGCAGACCTGACCTCTGTGTTTGGGTTGCTGGCCCTGGTGCTGGCTTCGATCGGTTTATACGGCGTGACCGCGTATGCCGTCGCGCGTCGCACGGGCGAAATCGGCATCCGCATGGCGCTGGGAGCAGATCGGACGGACGTCCTCCACCTGGTGTTGCGGGGCGCGTTTCTGCTTGTGGGAGTAGGGCTGGCGATTGGAATCGTCGTCACGATGCTGGTCGGCCGGTTCATGGCGAGCCAGCTGTTTGGCGTCAAGGCCTACGACCCCGCCATTCTATTGATCACGACGGTGATCCTGGGAGCAGCTGCGCTGATCGCGTCAGTGATTCCTGCCCAGCGTGCGGCCAGCATCGAGCCGATGGACGCGTTGAGAACGGAGTAACAGGGAACAAGATTGAGACACGACTATTTCTCCGCGCTCTTCTTCTTCCGCGCCTTCACCTTGAACCAGATCGGTGAGCCTTCAAAGCCAAATGCCTCCCGAATCTGATTCTCAAGAAAACGCTCGAAGGAGAAGTGCAGTTTCACGTCCCGGTCAGTGAATAGGACAAACGTAGGCGGTGCGACGGCGGCCTGCGTCATATAGAGAATGCGGACCCGTTTGGACAGCGGCACTCCGGCACGCTGGAAATCGACGCGCTCAAGGAAGCGGTTCATCTGGCCGGTGGTCACGCGCTTACGCCGCTCCTGCGCGACGCGAATGGCCGTGTCAAGCACCCGGTTAAGGCTGCGACTGTCCTTCTGTGCCTTGGCCGCGGAGATGAAAACAATCGGCGCGTAGTCGAGATACTTAAGCGCGCTTCGCACCTGGCTCTCGAAAATCTTCATTTCCGCCGGAGGCTTGCCGTCCGTGCGTCCCGTCGTCACCAGGTCCCACTTGTTCACGACGATCACCACCGACCGGCCGCTCTCGTGAGCGTACCCGCCAATCGTCGCGTCGGAGGCAGTGACGCCTTCAGTCGCGTCAATGATCAGGAGCGAAACATCGGCGGCCTCAAGATGGCGGCGCGCCATGATGACTGAAAGCTTTTCCGCCATCAGCTCGGTCTTGCCCTTGCGGCGGATTCCGGCCGTATCGATGATGCGAAGCTGCTGTCCCTGGTAGTCGATCACCTCATCAACGGCGTCGCGCGTAGTCCCGGCGATGGGCGAAACAATGGCGCGCGTGGTTCCGGTGAGCGCGTTCAGCAGGGTCGACTTGCCAACATTCGGGCGGCCAATGATGGCCAGCCGTGTTTCGTGCTGCTCGTACTCGCCATGCGTGCGATGCACTGCTTCTTGTGTGTCGCCTTCAACGGCTGCTTCTTCTTCCGCGGCCTCCTCCACCGGTTCATCGTTGAAAGGCAGAACAGCGAAAACCTCGTCCAGCAGCTCGCCGATATTGTGTCCGTGCTCAGCGGAGATAGCAATCAGGTTCTTAATACCAAGCCGGCGGAAGTTTTCGGCCGCGGTGTCGAGCGCCTCAACATCGATCTTGTTCACGACAAGGAAGAGCGGCTTGCCGGAGCGTATCAACAGGCGCGCGAGATCAAGATCGGGCGAAGCGAGCTCGGTGCGCCCATCAACCACCATCACAATGGCATCGGCCTCCTGTACGGCGACCTGGGCCTGACGGAAAATCTCTGCCGGAATGAGCGCCTCGTCGTCGGGAACGATGCCGCCAGTGTCGACGATACGCGCCGTGCGTCCGGACCACTCGACTTCGCCGTAGATGCGGTCGCGCGTGATGCCGGGCTCGTCTCCCACAATCGAGCGGCGTGACCCGGTGAGGCGATTAAACAGCGTGGACTTGCCGACATTGGGACGCCCAACGATTGCAAATACCGGCTGTCCGTCTCCGGTCTGTCCGGATTCCTTAATTCGCGACTTCCTGCTACTGGATTTTTTCAAGGTGCTTGCCGACCTGACAGGGATGAGATTCGTCAGTCAACGGCGAATGCCGCAAATGTGGACTGTGTGCTGACGCGATGGTATGCCCATCGATGATTCTATCGTGCGTCAGTGAGCATTGCCGGAGCATCGGCCCCGGGGGTTAATTCAGGCCTGCATCAAAACGGAGGCGTTCCGCCGTCGTCCGCAGGCGTTTGTCGTGCGTCCACAGAACCGTGCCCGGAGTCAGCGCGACCGCTGCCAGTAGGTGAGCGTCCACGTAGCCAATCCCATCTCCGTGCAGACCCCAGCTGTCAATCATTCCCAGCACCTCGTCGTTCGTTGCAATGGTGGCCTGCGGCAGATTTTGCAAGGCATTCATCACGATCTTGCGCTGCCGCAGAACACCAAGCGCCAATTCGCCAATGACGAACGGATGCGTAAGCACCTGTCCATTGTTCAACAATCCGTCGAGGACTGCGTCGCCCTTGCGTAAATGGTCAATCCACACCGAAGTGTCCGCCAGAATCACCTCTTTACGGACTTCCGGCGCGGTATCGCCCTCAGCTTAGGCTCGGTCCCGCCGAGCCGGGCCAGCCTACGTGCGCTCTCCCGTTCGATGAGTGCCTTGAGTGCCTCTCGCACGAGAGCGGTTTTCTCCTTGAGGCCGGTGAAAGCCTGAGCCTTCACCAGCAGATCGTCGTCGAGCGCGAGTGTGGTGCGCATGTGGATTCTCCTCAAAGGAATAGGATGACATATAGAATAGCATCATGTGATGCTGATATTTGTGCTTGAATATGAAGGAACAGTTTCAGATATTCTTAGAGAACGACCTGCCCGAAAATTCCTGACGTGTCCTCCACCACCCAAACCGCGCCCGCACTACCCTCGCTTTATGACTTCTTCGCCCCCGGCGGAGTGCTCTCGCGTTCGAGCCTGCCGTATGAGTTTCGCCGCGGCCAGTTGGAGATGGCGCAGGCCGTCGAGCGCGCTCTCGATGAAAATCGTCATCTGATCGTGGAAGCAGGAACCGGCACCGGCAAGACGCTGGCTTATCTCTTGCCGGCCTTGCGCTCCGGACGCCGCGTGATCATCTCCACCGGCACGAAAAATCTCCAGGAGCAGTTGTTCTTCAAGGACATCCCATTCCTCGAGTCGCTGCTGGGCCCATTGCGCGTTTGCTATATGAAGGGCCGCGCGAATTACGTCTGCCGGCACAAACTTTATGCGCTGCGCAGCCAGCCGATTCTTTCCGGCCTCGAAGAAATCTCGCAGTACCACGCCATCGCCGAGTGGGAGAAGACCACCGAGACCGGTGACCGCGCCGAGATCGACGATCTGCCCGAAGCCAGCCAGCTCTGGGCCAAGCTCGATGCGCGCAGTGATGCCTGCCTTGGCCAGAGTTGTCCCGACTACGAGCGTTGCTTCATCACCGAGATGCGGCGCAAGGCGGCGGAGAGCGATGTGATCATCGTGAACCACCATCTGTTCTTCGCCGATCTCGCCATCAAGCAGCAGGCCGGAGCCGCGCCCGACGCAGGCGTGTTGCCCGATGCCGGCATCGTTATCTTCGACGAAGCCCATGAGCTCGAAGACGTGGCGTCAAGCTACTTCGGCATTAGCCTGAGCAACATTCGTTTTGAGGAGCTGGCGCGCGATCTGGAGACGATGCTGCGCGCGAAGCAGGCACTCAACTCAAGCATCACCAGTGCGGCGCAGACTGCGCGCGAGCGGGCGCGGATGTTCTTCGCTGCATTACCGCGCGGAGCAGCAAAGTCCGGCGGCGATTGCCGCATACCCTTCCTCAATCGCGAGGAGTTTCTGGAGGCGCAGGGCGATCTTTACCTCGGCCTGCTGAATGCTCTGCATCGCCTGGAAGGTGAGCTGGAGCGCGTGCGCGGCGTGGAGGAAGCGCAACCGCTGAGAAAGCGCGCCGCCGATATTCGCGAGCACTTGAAGTTTTTGCTGGAAGCGGACGAAAGGAATACCGTCTTCTGGCTGGAGCGTCGTGGGGGCAGAGGCCAGGGCTCGGCTCCGGTGACCTATCTGCAGGCCACGCCCATCGATGTATCGGAGCTGCTCGGCGAACTGCTCTTCGAGAATTTCCCCAGCATCGTGCTCACCTCGGCAACGCTCACCGTGCAGGGAGGCTTCGCCCACATCCGCAAGCGCCTGGGCATGAATGACGCGCGCGAGCTCGTGGTGCCTTCGCACTTTCGCTATGGAGAGCAGGCGCTGCTCTATCTACCGCCCGACATGCCAGACCCGCGCGACGCGAATTTCCAGGAGGAGGCCGCGAAGCGCATCCGCCGCATGCTCGACATTACGCAGGGTCGCGCCTTCTGCCTGTTCACCAGCTATCAGCAGATGCACGATCTCTACGAGCGGCTGCTAGTCGAGGTCGGCTACCCGCTGTTGCTGCAGGGCACGGCTCCGCGCAAGGCGCTGCTTGAGGAGTTTCGCGAGACGCCGAATGCTGTCCTCTTCGGCACTTCGAGCTTCTGGCAAGGTGTCGATGTGCAGGGAGAAGCGCTGAGCTGCGTTATTGTTGACCGCCTGCCCTTCGCCGTTCCCACTGACCCCGTCGTCCAGGCGCGGATGCGCGCCATTGAAGAGGGCGGAGGCAATCCTTTTTTCGAATACCAGGTGCCTTCGGCCGTTATCACGCTCAAGCAGGGTTTTGGCCGGCTCATTCGCTCGCTCGAAGACCGCGGCGTGCTCATGCTGCTCGATCCGCGCATTCAGCGACAGCGCTACGGCCGCGTCTTTATCGAGAGCTTGCCGCCTTATCGTGTCACGCAGGACATCGCAGCGGTCGAGGCCTTCTTCGAGCGAAAGTGACTGATAGCATTGGAAAGGGAATGGCTCGTAATCTCTACATTTTGGCCGCAACTTTGCTCCTCTTCGCGCTCGTCTCCTGCGGCATGACTCTACTAAGCCCGACCCTTCAGCCCGGCCTGCCTGGAAACGGCTCGTTGTGGAAGACCACGGGCCTGTTCCTCCTGCTTGGAGGGCTGATCGTAGCGCTGCTGGGCGTGATGACGGCCATGTTCGAGCAGGTCGACCGCCGTGCTGACGAGCGCCGCCAGCGCGAGCGCGCGAGGCGCAAACCCGGCTACTGATCGCTTACAGAAGCTACAATAGACACAGGGCCTTTTGCCCGAGAGTTCATCGAACAAATGTACGAAGTTACCGTGGAGCGCGATTTTTCCTCTGGACACTACCTGAGGAACTATCGCGGCAAGTGCGAAAATCCGCATGGGCACAACTACAAGGTCCGCATCACGCTGCGCGGCGAAACGCTGGACGTGTCTGGATTGCTTCTGGACTTCAAGGATCTGAAGCATGTGATGCGGCCCGTTATTGAGCGCCTCGACCACCAAATGCTCAACGATATTGATCCGTTTACCGGGATCAACCCGTCGGCCGAAAACCTGGCTCGCTATTTTTACGACGAAACGAACCAGCAGCTCAGCGAGATGACCGGAGGCCGTGTTCACGTGAAGGACTGCACTATCTACGAGACCGACACCACGACGGCCACCTACTACGAGTAGCTCTTGTATCTCATCGAAATCTATAAATCCGTTCAGGGCGAGTCGAGCTTTGCCGGCGTTCCGTGCATTTTCGTGCGCCTCGCCGGATGCAATCTGCGCTGCTCCTGGTGCGACTCTGAATACACCTTTACCGGGGGCTACAAACTCACCGAGGATGAAGTCGTGGCCGAGATCGCGAAGCTCGCGCCTGTCAGGCTGATCGAGTTCACCGGAGGCGAGCCCCTTTTGCAGGAACGCGAGCTGATTCCGCTGATGGAGCGGCTGCTCGACCGGGGATACGAACTGATGATCGAGACCAGCGGCGAGCGTCCGGTCGAGAACGTTCCCAAAGCGGTCCACAAAATCGTGGACGTGAAGTGTCCCGGCTCGGGCGAAGCCGGACGCTTCAGGATGACCAATCTCGCCTCGCTTACAGACCGGGACGAGTTGAAATTCGTCATCGCCGATCGCGCCGACTATGAATTCGCCCGCAATTTCATTCGCGTCAACCTTCTCGAATCGCGCGGCGTCCAGATCCTGCTCTCACCTGCATTCTCGAAGACTCCAACGCCCGAGCGCAGCACCGCCAACTGCGTGCTCGATCCCCGTGAGCTTGTGGAGTGGATGCTCGTCGACGGGTTGAACGCACGCCTAAGCCTGCAGATCCACAAGTATGTCTGGGAGCCGCAAAAGAAGGGCGTCTAGTGCAGGCGATCCAGGTACTTATCGAACGAAATCTCGAAGTAAAACATTTCTTTCCCATCCGCATCGCGTAGCTCCCGCAGATTCAGCTTCGCGCCGCGAAGTGGATTGTCGCCCAGTCCTTCCATGTCGTAGAAAAGAAAACCGGCACGCGTGGTGTGCGGCTCGACGGCGATGGCCGAGTACTCAAACTCTGAAAAATCCTGTTCGATCTTGGAGTCCGGAGTCTTCACTTTTCCGCCCATCGGAGGCAGCGGCGCAGGCATGGGAATCTTCTTGCCCGCATTGCCGACGTGTGTCATGCGGCGTTCAACGTCTTCCGGTTCGGCCGCAGGAATCTTGTCGCCAGCGCTGCTGATGAAGTTAATGCGCGCGTCAACGAGAGAAATGGGCCGGTCGCCGTTGTTCGTCACGATCAGCCGAATCGGCATGAAGCCATTCTTCAGGTAGTCGACCCGAAAGATGCTCTCTTTCTCCTTCGTATCGAAGGGCTCAGCGGCAATCGCGACGTGGTTGTCAGGATGTGCATCGAACGCCGCGTACGTCGAGGCCTCTTTCGCGGGTGGGGGAGCGTGATCGGAAGCCGGAAGCGCTGTTGCCGTGAACGAGAGAGCAAGGGCGAGGGAAAACAGAGAAGGCAAGCGCATGTTCTTCGACACGATTATCATCTTCGCTTAAGACTTCAGTAAAGTGGGATTCGTAAGCGGATGCTCGTTCTCTACAGCCTCGCGTTGTTCCTTGTCCTGGTGGTGGGCGCCCCTTGGTGGCTCTTCCGAATGGCGACCAGCGGCAAGTATCGCGAAGGCCTTGCCGAACGCCTCGGCTGCGTGCCCCGGCGAATCCCGTCCGCCGCGAATCAGCCGGTGATCTGGGTGCATGCTGTCTCGGTGGGTGAGGTGCTTGCCGCCAGCCGGCTGATTGAAGAATTGGCCGCCCGCGCTCCGGGTTGGTGTGTGGTCATCTCAACCACTACGCGAACCGGGCAGAAAATGGCTCGCGAGCGATTTGGAGAGGACAGGGTCTTCTACTTCCCGCTGGATTTTGCCTTTGCTGTGCGTGCGAGGCTGCGCACCCTGCGCCCTCGCATGGTGGTGCTGATCGAGACGGAGTTCTGGCCGCGCATGCTATCCGAGTGCCGCCATGCGGGCATTCCAGTAGCTGCGGTGAATGCACGCATCTCCGACCGCTCGTGGCCGCGCTATCAGCGCCTGCGCTTTCTCTGGAAGCGCCTGCTGAACAGCTTCGCCGTTGTGCTGGCGCAGAGCGAGCTCGATGCCGAGCGGCTAACCGCACTTGGGGCGAGCAACGTGCGCATTGGAGGAAATCTGAAATTCGGCATCCGCGTTGAGAAGCCGGCAGCCGTGACCGAGGCTCTGCGAAAGAACCTGCCGCCCGGCGTGAAAGTGGTCGTCTGCGGGTCGACCCTTGAGGATGAGGAATCGTTGATCCTCAATTCACTGCCGCCGGGTATCGTCACTATTCTCGCGCCTCGTCACCCCGAGCGGTTCAGGGCCGTCGAGAACCTTCTCTCCCAACGCAAAACCCCGTTTCTCCTGCGTTCCCGATGGATGGAGTCGCCCGCCCCGATCGAACCAGGGACGGTCTTCCTGCTCGATTCCATCGGTGAGCTGGCCTCGGTCTATGCTCTTGCCGACCTAGCCGTTGTGGGAGGCGGTCTCCTCTGGCCGGGCGGCCACAATCCGCTGGAACCGGCACAATTCGGTGTGCCCGTGGTCATGGGCCCACACTATGAAAATTTCCGCGACATTGTAGACCAGCTCTCCAGCGCCGACGCGATTGCCGTGGTCGATCTTCCGGAATTGATGGACACCTTCCATCGCCTTCTGACCGACGAGCGCGCCGCGCATGAGATGGGCGAGCGAGCGCGCAGAGCCTTCGAGAGCGAAGCCGGAGCTACCGAAACCGCAGTTGACGCATTGCTGGCAATTGTTGGATTGCGCGAGGCGGCGCGTCGATGAGTCGGGCGATCTTAGCGCCCCTCGTGCCACTCTACGCAGCCTCGGTAGGCGTGAAGAATCTTGCTTACGAGCATCGCTGGCTGAAGCCAAAGCGACTGGAATGGCCCGTGATCAGCGTGGGCAATCTTTCCGTAGGAGGGGCAGGGAAGACGCCAGTCGTGATTCGCCTCGCGCAGTTGCTCACCGAGCAGGGTCGAAATATCGATGTCCTCTCGCGTGGCTATGGCCGCAGCACACAGCAAACTGTACGCGTCGACGCAGACGGTTCAGCTGAGCAATTTGGCGACGAACCCATTCTGATTGCACGCAACGCGCGCGTGCCCGTGTATGTAGGCGCGAGCCGCTATGAAGCGGGATTGCTCGCAGAGCGTGAGCAACCCAAACCCAGCCTGCATCTTCTCGACGACGGCTTCCAGCATCGCCAACTCACGCGCGACATCGATATCGTCGTTCTTCACCGCAGCGACTTTGACGAGCGCTTGCTGCCGGCCGGCCAATTGCGCGAGCCGCTGTCAGCCCTGACGCGTGCGTCGGTCATCGTGCTCCGCGCGGAAGACCAGCACCTCGAAGACCAACTGCGAAGACGCGGCATCGAAGCACCCGTCTGGATTCAGCGTCGTCGCCTGGTTGTCGAGACTTCGGTGCGTGCCATCGCATTTTGCGGCATCGCGCGTCCAGAGGAGTTCTTTGCCGCCTTGCGTGCGAGCGGCTCAGACATTCCCGCATCATCTCACTATCGTGATCACCACGTTTACACAGATTCCGACCTCAAGCACCTCCTTCAACTTCGCAACTCGAACCAGGCAGCAAGCTTCATCACGACGGAAAAAGACTGGATGCGTTTGACCCCAGAGCAAAGAACGCGTCTGGCTCCCCTAAACGTGGCTCGTCTCGATGTCGTCTTCGAAAATGAGACAGCCGTTGCCGGCCAGTTACTCAGCCTGCTTGTGAGAAAATAAGGAATTGTCTCCAGCAGAAAAGCAGCTCAGTGTTCTCATCGTGCGGCTCGGCGCGATGGGGGATATTCTTCATGCCTTGCCGGCCATCGCAGCCCTGCGCACGGCTCATCCGGATTGGTTTCTGGGTTGGGCCATCGAGCCTCAATGGCGCGACCTACTCTGCGCCGGCGATTGCGCCCAGCGTGGCCCGCACATGCCTGTCGTCGACGCGATTCATGTTGTGTCCGCCAAGCAATGGGCACACGCGCCTGTCAGCATCACGACGCTGCGCGACATCCGACGCGTGCGCCGCGAGCTTCGCGTGGCCCGCTATGACATCTGCATCGATCTGCAGGGAGCCGTCCGCTCAGCTGTCATCGGTCGGTGGGCAGGCGCATCGCGCTTGATCGGCGAAGACCAGCCTCGTGAGCGCGCCGCGCGATGGCTCTTCAGCGAACGCGTTGAGACGCACGGCGTTCACGTGATCGAGCAGGCCATCGAGGTGGCCAACGCCGTGGCAGGCGATTCGCTGCCCGCAATCTTGCCATGCCTGCCCACCGACGCAAGGGCAGAAACCTGGGCCGACGGCCTCAACCAGCCATTCGTCCTTATTAGCCCCGGAGCAGGCTGGGGTGCGAAGTGCTGGCCCACCGAGCGCTATGGGGCGGTCGCCTCCCGGTTTCATCAGGCCGGATACAAAATACTCGTAAACACTGGACCTGGTGAACTATCGATCGCACGGGAAATCGTCTCCCTGAGCGGCGACACCGCAACGGCTATGCGGCTCACAATCGCTGAACTCATCGCGGTCACGCGCCGCGCCTCTCTTGTTATTGCCGGGGATACCGGTCCGCTGCATCTCGCCTCCGCGCTCGACAAGCCGGTCGTAGGCATCTTCGGCCCCACTGATCCCGCGCGCAACGGACCCTTCTGGGGCAGCTTCAAAGTGTTGCGCCATCCTGAGAGCCGCCGTGACCATGCGCGCCACGCGGCGCCGGAGGCCGGCCTTTTGACCATTACGCCCGAAGCAGTGCTGGATGCCGCCATGGAATTGCTCAAGGAGGCGAAGTAGTGCAAGGCGGCTGGAGCAAAATTGCGAAGCGCATCCGCGTGCCGATGGGTTTTGCCTTCGCCGTGCTTTATCTCTGGCTGGCCCGGCCTACACTCGCGCTTATTGCGCTAAGTCTGATTCTCGTCATTCCCGGGCTCTGGCTGCGCGCTTATGCATCCGGATACGTCAAAAAGAATATGGAATTGACGGTGACCGGGCCATACGCATTCACCCGCAATCCGCTGTACCTGGGTTCCATGCTGATAGCGTTTGGCTTCGCTCTGGCTTCACGCAGCATCTGGATCGCGCTTGCGCTGGCCGTGCTCTTCGCCCTCATTTACATCCCGGTGATCCGCTCGGAAGAAGCATTCCTGCGATCGAAGTTTGACGGCTTCGAGGCTTACGCGTCGCGCGTCCCGCGGCTCTTGCCGCGTCTGCTCCCAGGACGGACAGACGAGGCCGGGCGCGGCAGTTTTTCTGCGGCTTTGTATCGAAAGCACCGCGAGTACAATGCACTGATAGGTGCGGTGGCGATCTATGCTGCTCTCGCGCTGCGAATATATTTCTCCAGATGAACCTTTTTTGGATAGGGCGCGGCAGCTTCGCGCGGTGAGTATTTGATTTGATTTGGCGTCCCGGATTCTTAACCATTTGTAGAGTGTTTCCCATTTTTCCCTGCCTGCTGTTGCTGGCAACTCCTAACGCGGAGACGCCGCAATTGCCTCCCCCACTGCGCGCTCCGCGTGCAGGCTTCACTTTTCCCGCAAAACAAACCCTCAATTATGCCGTTGACTGGCGAGTCTTTCCGGCGGGTGTCGTCGCGTTTCATCTCGAAGATGACGGCGATCAGCAGCGCATCTCCGTGACCGCGGACACAGTGGGTGCCGTTAATCTGCTGTTTCGCGTCAGCGACCGCTTTCAGTCTTCGTTCAATCGAGGCACGGGCTGCTCCTCAGGCTTCTCAAAACAGATCATCGAAGGACGACGCCAGGTGAACAGCGATCTCAAGTTCAACTATGCCGCGAGCAAGGGCGAATACACCGAGAAGAATCTCGTCTCCGGAATAAGCAAGCGCCAGGAAGTCGCAATTCCATCGTGCGTAACCGATTCGCTCTCGGCGATTTTCTACGCCGCTTCGCAGCCCATGACCGTCGGCCAGAGCTTTGAGATGCCGCTCGGCGACACGATGAAAACCATCCCCGTCACCATGAAGGTGGAAGGCCGCGAAGAAGTGCGCACGCCTGCGGGAACCTTTCAGACCCTGCGCGTTGAACCGACCGCGGATGCGGGTGTCGTAAAGAACCGTGGCAACATCTGGATCTGGTACACCGACGATGACCGGCACATGCCGGTGCAGATGCGCGCCCGGTTCTTCTGGGGCACCATCACCTTTCGCTTGACGTCTGTGGAGCAAAAATAGGACGTTTCCGGGGTACCGCGAACAGGTCTTCGTTCGTGGGCGTGCAATTACTGGATTCGATACCGTTCGCGCATCAGCCGTTGCAGGCGCGGCCTGTAAATGAGGTTGTAGGCGAGTTCCTTGTCGGGAAACATGGCGAGCGCGGCGCGCCGGCTGTCGGCGACCATCTCCGATGCTTCATCGATGGTCAACGTACTATCCTGCCCGATGACCGACATCACCATGTCCATCATCATCTGCAGGCGGCGCAGCTTGCGCTGCTCTTCTTTCAGTTCTTCGGGGCTTTGTATCGGAGTTGCTTCTGAAGCGGAGTTAAAGGATGGATGGGGAAGATCTGCGGAACCTGCCAAGTCGTGTGAGCCCATGTACTCAAATTCCTCCCTTGCGAGGCATCGTACAACGGTATGGACGCTCGCGGGCGGAAAAAGATTCCTTCGCCTGTGGATCGCGCGGTGGGTGCGTCAAGTCAGTACACATCAGTGTCTGGTTGCCGCCCAGGGCTGCGCATCCACGTGCTCTCCATCAAGATAAAAGCTGGTAAGGCCGAGCATGTCCGTGCGATACGTGGCGACGTGCACAGCCTGCAATGCTTCCAGCACCTCGTGCCGGGGATGGCCGTAGAAATTCCGCCTGCCGACCGAAATTGCCGACCAGGAAGGAGAGACGGCAGCCAGAAACGCAGGTGTGGTCGACGTTTTGCTGCCGTGATGACCCACTTTCAGCAGATCGGACTTGAGGCCCCCAGCGGCGACCATGCGCGCCTCGCTGGGCGCTTCCGCATCGCCCTCGAGCAGTGCCGAAGTCTTGCCATAGCTCACCCGCAGCACAAGCGAATCGTTATTGGCCGGAGCGCTGCCGGGTCGATAATCGTTGTCCGGCGCAAGCACCCGGATCTCTGTGCCTCCAAATGAAAACGCATCGCCCGCCGTGTGCCGCACGATCCGCGTTTCAACCTGCCCCGCCTCGTCCAGCAGCCGATCGTATGCAGGTACATCGGGATTTTTCCCCACCCAAAGCTCGCGTGGCCGGAAGTTGGCAAGAATAACAGGCATGCCGCCAATGTGATCCGCATGTGCGTGAGTGATGGCGACCGCATCCAGACGCCAAATGCCGCGCGACCACAGCACCGGCGAGACAACATCTTCTCCCACGTCGAAATTCGTTTCCGGCGACGTACCCGCCAGCCCTCCGGCATCGATAAGCAGCGTCTTGCCGTCGGGAGTGACCACCAGCAGCGAATCGCCCTGGCCTACATCGATCGCCGTCACTTCGAGTTGCCCGATGCGGCGCGTCACCGGATGTGGAATGACGATGATCGCCACCCCCAGTGCCAACGCCGCACCTGCAACGCCCAGCCCGAAACGCCGCGTGCGCACGGAACAGACTGCAAGGATCGCCAACAGAATCCACAACAGAACCGTTCCCACGCCCGGCATCGGAATACGCATATCTCCGGCGTGCATGCCGGAGAAGATGGAGACGATTCGCAGCACCGCGTGGAGAATCGCCGCCGTAACCGCGCCCGGAATGAAAGCAACGGAGGGCCAGACGAGCAGCACCGCGAACGTGAGCAGGGCACAAGGCAACAGCAGGCCCAGAAATGGCACAATGAGCAGGTTGACCGGCAGCGCCAGCAACGTTACGCGATGGAAATAGACGACCATCGGCAGCATCATGAACAGTTCGATCGAGAGCGACACCACAAGCAGTTCTGCGGTGCGCAGCGCTAGACGAATCGCAAACGGAACAGCTTTCCAGGCGAGAAACTGTCCGGTCAGCGGCCGCAGGTGTTGCGCCAGCATTCTAATGCTCACGCGGAACTGCGCCAGCCGCGGTGGCAGTGCAGGATCGATGCGCAGTACGCGCAAGTTGCGCATCGCGCGCAGGTACGGCCCAAAGGTTTTCTCCGCTACCGGAGATGCAATACCGGCAATGGCGAGCACCGAGAGCAGCGTCATCTGCAGTCCGGAATCGAAGAGGGAACTCGGGTCAGCCGCCAGCATCACCAGCGCCACCATGCCGATGGTATTCAGCGCCACCCGCTCGCGCCACAGCAGGCGGCCAATCAGATAAAGAGTCACCATCCAGAATGCGCGCTCCACCGGTTGCCCAAATCCGGTGAACATCGCATAGCCGAAGGAGCACACGATCGTCACCAGCGAGGCCCATATTCGCGGAAGCCGCAACCGCTGCGCAAGCCAGAAAATGATGCTCGAAAAAATGGCCAGATGCAGCCCCGAGACCACCAGCAGATGAAACGATCCGGTGCGCTCGAAGCCCGCGCGCACACGATGCTGCAAATAGCTGCGGTCGCCGGTCAGCATCGCCGCTAGCATGGCGGCGTCTTCATGATCGATACGCAGAACATCCGGTACGCGAGAGTTTGCGGCACGATCTGCAAAATCAATGAGCCGCGAACTCGCAGCCAGTTGAAGAGAATGCAGCCGGCATGCCAGAGAACTTTGCGGGCCGTGGGCGATCACAGCGAAATTCTCCGTCTTCGCACTGGCCAGCGCCCCGATCCTCTGACGGCGCAGGTATTCACCCGCGTCCCACACGCCGGGATCGAGATATCTCTCCTCGGGATGCATGGCCAGCGTAGCGCGCACGCTGTCTCCGCAAGTGATTTGCGGGAAGACTTCTTCGACAGGCGCGTAGAGGGTCACCCGTACCGTCGAGTCAGGGATGGAACGCAGACGCACGTCGATTTGCTGGCTATGCTCTTCGTGAGTCTTCGTCGAAAAAGGCGTGGCCGAGACTACAATCCGCACCGGCCCATGCCGCACGACATCGCCCTCCACCACGCGCGGCGTGTTGTCTGCCAGCAAGGCCAACTGCCTCTGCGGATTCACCGCAGGCGCAATCTCAAAACACAGGATGCCCAGCAGGACATACACCAGAGCTGCCGCTAACCACGCCAGGCGCAACGCCCACGCACACGCGCATGCCGCCGCGGCAAACGATGCCAGCAGCGATACCAGCAGCCATCCCGGCAGGAACCAGAAGAAATGCGCGCAAAGAATCCCGACTGCAAAGCAGACCGCTGCGAAGAGTGCAGGCGCGGCGTTACTGCGCGTCGTCGCGGCGGCCCTTACGGCGGACGGCTGCGCCAGGTGTGACTTCGCCGGAATCGTCGCGGTCGCCATCTGAAATCGTCATCGCGAACGGCGCGCGACAGAGCTAGCCCAGCGACAGCATCGCGACGCTTTCCAGGTGGAAAGTCTGCGGAAACAGATCCACCATGTGCATGTTCTTGAGGTGATACCCGGAGTCTAGCAGCGATTTCAGATCGCGCGACAAAGTGGCAGGATCGCACGAAACGTAAGTAATGTGCTCCGGGCGAATCTTTCCCAGCAGTTTCGCGACTTCGTTGCCCAGTCCGGCGCGAGGAGGATCGACAACCACGAAATCCGGGCTCGTCTGTCTCCCTGCGCGACGCAGAAAATCCAGCGTGCTCGAAGCCACCACGCGGTGCGGGCCGCCATTGAGATTGCGCCGCAAATCCCGAATAGAGCTCGCCGCCGATTCGACAGCCACCACTTGTTCGAAACGCGAAGCCAGTGCGTGGGCAAATAAACCTACCCCGGCGTAGAGATCCCACGCGCGTTCGCCCGATCGCTCAGCAACTACCAGGTCGACGAGTGCATCGATCAGGAAGCGATTCACCTGAAAGAACGACCCCAGTCCTACGCGATAATCATGACCGGCTGCCTTGTAAACAAGCGCCTGCTCGCCTGTCTGTGCGAGCACTGTACCCGTCTGCTTCCCACGTTCGGAAGATAGAACAGCAGCGCCGACGATCTCCGGGATCGCATTAACTAACTGCGGCCACAACTGTCGAAGATCCTCCTGCGCTGCCTTTGCCTCGCGGCTACTCCAGAGTGTAAGCAGGATCGAACTCTGCTCGGCGTTCGTGAAGAACTCCATCTCATCGAAACTCGTTCCAAGCCATTGCTTGCTGTTGCTCTGGACAGTCTTGAGCGCCCCTTCCAGGGCAGCGGCCGCAATCGGGCACACATCCACCGGCAGATTCGCGTGCGATCCGCGCCTCTTGTAGCACAGCATCGAGGACGCTCGATCCACATGCAGCCGAATGCGGTTCCGGTAGCCGAGCGGCTCCCGCTGCACCACCGCGATCGCGGGAATCTCCGTCAGATGCGCGCGTTCCAGAGTCTCGCGCAGAATCTGCACCTTCATCTCTACCTGTTCTGCATAGCCCGCCTGCTGATAGTGGCATCCACCGCACTCGCCAAAGTAAGGGCAGGGCGGCGAAACCCGCGCCGGGGAAGCCGCCAGCACGTTGTCCAGCCCAGCGCTCGCATAACTCGCACGATCTTCCGTGATGTGCACTTCCACCACTTCACCCGGCAGTGTGAACGGAACGAAGATGGCTTTGCCATCGGCGCGCGCCAGTCCCGCTCCGCCATAGATTGCTTTTTCAATCCGTAGCTTCATCCGTAGGCCCTAGCTCATGTAAAACAGGCTCAAGCGCGGCAAGCCGTGTTTTTCGAGCAACCGTTTGTGCAGAAACTGCTGCTCGACCTGGCGAATCTGCGCCGTCTGCATGCGTCCACGATATGGCGCAAGCTCGCGTGCACTTTCTTCGCGCATCGCTACGAGATCGGCCTCGGCCGTCGTCGCAGTTAATACACTGAAGAGCTTTTCTTCCATCACCGTCAGCCGCCGTTCCAGCTCTTCAAGATTTGGAGCTGCTGCCTTCACTTCTTCGGAAGCGCCACGCAGGCTATCCACAAGCTGGTGCGCGATTTCGCGGGCAAGACCGGCTAGCGAGGCACCATCCAATTGTGCCGCGCAATGTTCCAGATGCGCAGCGATCCTCTCCTGCTCAAATCCCGCAGCCGGTCCCGAGCTCTTGCCCGCAGGCTGCGCGCCGACCGAGGCCTCTTTCATATTCTCGACCGCGGCCATCACTTCCTGCACGCAGTAGGCGAGCCCATTGATGCGGCGTACGCGCGCGCGTGACTTACGCGTTTCATATTTATCGAACGTGGCGTCAATGCCGCGCAGCACGGCGTCCAGCGGAATCCCTGCCTCACGCCACGTCTCAATCAGCGCCCAGTCGAGTGTCGACAGCAGCAGGAGCGATCCGCGACGCCGTTGAAATTGTTCCTCGATCTCAGTGAAGTAATTGAAGTAGTTTTCCAATCTTGATTTCAGGCCTTCGGGCGCTCAGGATCGCCAGGATGATCGCCGACCTTCGCGGCCCCGCGCTTCGCGGATGCGTGCTTCGCAGACAGGTTGCGCCCATAAATGATGCGCAACCCTTCGAGCGTAAGCGTATCGTTAACCTCGGTGATGAATTTCGACTCATCCGCAATCAGGTGCGCCAGCCCACCGGTCGCGACGCAGGTTGTTTCCGGCCCGAGTTCGGCAATCATGCGCTCAAGAATGCTATCTACGAGCCCGATGTGCCCGTAAAACAAGCCGATCTGGAGATTATCGACCGTGTTGGTCCCGATCACCTTGGGCGGACGCTTGATCTCTACCCGGGGCAGTCGCGCCGCACGGGAAAAGAGCGCGTCGGCGGAAATGGCCAGCCCCGGAGCGATCGCGCCACCCAGAAACTCGCCTTTGCGCGAGATCACATCAAAGTTTGTCGCCGTGCCAAAATCAACCACGATGCACGGTCCGCCATATTTTTCAAATGCGCCCACGCAGTTCGCCACGCGGTCGGCGCCCACCTCGCTAGGATTGTCGGTGAGAATCGGCAAGCCCGTCTTTACGCCCGGCTCGATGAACACCGGTTTCTGCTTGAAATAGCGCTCGCAGAATGTGCGCAGAATCCAGTCGACCGGCGGCACGACCGAGGCAATGATGATGCCCGTGATCTCGCTGCTTCCTACGCCCTCGCCCTGCAGCAGGTTGCGAATCAGGATGCCATACTCATCGGCAGTCTGCGCGTGCCGCGTGCTGATGCGCCAGGTGATGCGCAACTCGCCCGGCACTCCACCCGCAAGTGGATAGAGCGCGATCACCGTGTTCGTATTGTTTACGTTGAGTGCGAGCAGCATGCCATCACCGGTTCAAATTTGATTTTGCTCACGCACGCCGCCGGAAAAAACAGTCCGCAGTCCATCCGCCGTACGAATTTGCAGGAATCCCCGGGAGTCCAGCCCCTCGGTGACGCCCGCGAATCCCTCGAGATCCTCCACGTACACGCGTTTGCCGCAAATCCACGAAGAAGATTGCTCAAGCCGAGCCAGGATACTCGCCGTCGCTCGCGGCATGTTACCCGCATCAGTCAGCGCATTCACCTCGCGGTCCAGCGATTGTAGCAAAGCCAGCAGCAGTTCCTGTCGTGGCCAGTCGCGACCCGTTTCGATAAAGAGCGATGTGGCAAGGTCGCGCAGCTCCTGCGGAAACTGCTGTTGATGAACATTGATGCCAATGCCGATCACCATGTGCCGGATGCGAGTGACTTCAGCATTAAGCTCGCTCAGAATCCCGCAGAATTTGCGTCGTCCAAACAAAAGATCGTTCGGCCAGCGCAGATCGGCCTCCAGCGTTGTGAGCTTTTCGACCGCATCGTGCACGGCCAGACCAGCCGCGAGCGAGAGCCACAACGCATCGGCGGGCGCAAGACGCGGCCGAAGCAACACGCTTGCATAGAGGCCCGATCCCGGCGGCGATTCCCACCCGTGTGCCCCGCGCCCACGACCCGCCGTCTGCTCGTCGGCCACATACACCATGCCCTCAACGGCTCCAGTGTCCGCCTCCGCCATCGCATGTGTATTTGTCGAGTGGATAGTAGGGAAGAAGCGGATCTTACCAGCGAAACGAGTTCCATCGAGCGCACTGTCCAGCGCCACTGTATCGAATCCAGACTTGAAGGCATACGTTGCCATGTAGCTTAGTAGATCTCCGCAGTGATGCGCATGCTCAGGTCGACCGCGGCAGCGGAGTGTGTCAGCGCGCCAACTGAGATGTAATCCACACCAGTGAGCGCGTACTTGCGGATATTGTCGAGCACGATGCCGCCCGAGGCTTCGATGGGAATCTTCTTGCCCTTATTGCGGATGATGCCCACGGCCTTCTTCACTTCGGAAGGGCTCATATTGTCGAGCAGCAGCGACTCGGCGCCGTTGTCGAGCGCCGTTCGCAGCTCATCGAAGGTGCGAACCTCGATTTCGATGATCTGGCCTTCGCTGCGCAATTCATGTGCTCGCGCCAAAACCTTCTCAATGCCGCCGCCCAGCGAGATGTGATTGTTCTTGATGAGAATGCCATCCGAGAGATCGAGCCGATGATTTTCTCCGCCTCCGCAGCACACCGCGTACTTGTCGAGCACGCGTAGTCCGGGAACAGTCTTGCGCGTGTCCAGCACCTTCGCGTTCGTGCCTTTGATGGCATCCACATATTGGCGCGTCAGCGTAGCGATGCCGCTCATGCGCTGCATCAGGTTCAGGATTACGCGCTCGCAAGCCAGGATCACCCGCGCATTGTGGCGAATCACGGCTACGGCCTGACCCTTCTTCACGCGCACCCCGTCGAACATCTCGGGATGACTGATGACTTCGTAACGGCCACTGTTACGTTTATCCAGACGTCCATAAATTTCGAGGAAGCGCGGAATCGAACCCAGACCGGAAATGATGCAATCCTGCTTGGCGATCACCGTCGCCGAGGCGCGCAGAAGAGGATCGATGGTGATGGCGGTCGTAACGTCGCTGGTAGCCCTGTCTTCGAGCAGCGCCTGCTCCAGAATGGCCTCAATCCGCTTGGTTTTCCACTCCATAGATTCCCCTATCCCAACTGGTCGAGCGCCCTGCGCGTCTTCTCCGTCAGCACCATAAGCTCGGCCGCCCGCCTGCGTCTTCCCTCGACAACCTCCGCAGCGGCCTTCGACAAAAAGTTCTCGTTGGTGAGTTGCCGCTCAGCGTTGGCCTGCTCTTTCTGAAACTGCGCCAACTCCTTGGTCAAACGATCGCGCTCGACGGAGACATCGATGGTCCGCTCGTACACCACCTGCACGTCGAAAACGGGTGTTGAGCGAATACCGGAACCCTCCAGGTGCGCAACAGAACTAAGAGAGGAAACACGCGCCAGGCGCTGAATCACTGCCAGGTTATCTTCGAAGTTCGTATCTAGCCCGGTGCGCACGCGTACCTGCACGAACTCCTTCTCCGGCACTTCCAATTCCTTGCGGGCCGCGCGGATATTGACGATCAGCTCCTGCAGCGTAGCCATCTCCGCCTCTACCGCCGGGTCCAGCGCCTCCTCGAACGCCTGAGGATAGCGCGAAAGGGCAATCGACTTCGCCGGCGGTCGGCCGTCATACACCGCGTGCCACAGTTCCTCGGTAATAAACGGCATGAACGGAGAAAGCATGCGCAGGGCCGCTTCAAATGTCGCCAGCAGCGTCGTCAGCGCGGGCCTCACCGCCGATTGATCGGATCCGTCGCTGAAGTCGAGACGCAGCTTGACGATTTCCAGATACCAGTCGCAGAAATCTCCCCAGAAGAACCGATACACCGCGTTGGCAGCCTCGTCGAAGCGATACTCGCCAAGAGCCGCATTCACCTCCGCTGCCACGCCGTTCAGCCGCGACACGATCCAGCGTGCTTCGATCGGCGCGCTTGCGTCGGGACCGAACGAATCCGCAAGCGTATGCGGATCGACATAGATTCCCGCCCGCGATGCGCGCTCCACGTTCATGAAGATGAACCGCGCTGCATTCCAGATCTTGTTCGCGAAAGCGCGATACCCCTCGGTTCGATCCTCGCTGAAGGCAATATCAGTGCCGGGCGAAGCCATTGCCGCCAGCGTGAAGCGCACCGCATCCGTGCCGAATTTCTCCACTATCTCGATCGGATCGATCACGTTGCCCTTGGTCTTCGACATCTTCTGCCGGTCCGCGTCACGAATCAGCCCGTGAATATATACATCGCGAAAGGGCACGGCGTCTTTCAGCGTGCGCTCGGAGCCATCCGGCATCGGCACATCGAGCATGAAGTGGCACCCGAACATGATCATGCGCGCCACCCAGAAAAAGAGAATGTCAAAGCCCGTAACCAGCTGTTGCGTGGGATAGAAAATGTCCAGATCGCGGGTGAGCTGCGGCCAGCCAAACACGGTGCAGGGAAGCAGCCCCGACGAGAACCACGTATCGAGCACGTCCGTCTCCTGCGTGATCTCCGCGCTTCCGCAATGCGCGCACTGCGCCGGAGTCTCTCGGGCAACAGTCGTCTGCCTGCAGGTCGCGCAGTGCCACGCGGGAATGCGATGCCCCCACCACAACTGGCGCGAGATGCACCAGTCGTAGATGTTGCGCATCCACCCGAAGTACTCCTTGGCGTACTGCTCCGGCGTGATCCGGATATATCCCTGCTCGACCGCCGCAATGGCCTTGTCCGCCAGCGGCTGAATCTTCACGAACCACTGCATCGAAAGCCGTGGCTCGACGACCGTGTTGCTGCGATTGCACATGCCCACCGAGTTGACGTGGTCCTTCACCGCGCCGAGCAGCCCTTGCGCTTCGAGATCGGCCAGCACGCGCTTGCGCGCCTCATAGCGGTCCAGTCCCGCATACACGCCGGCTTCTGCGTTCATGTGCGCCGTCTCGTCCATCACCAAGATCGCCGGCAGCCCGTGGCGCTGTCCAATCGCAAAATCGTTGGGATCGTGCGCCGGAGTCACCTTCACCGCGCCCGTGCCGAACTCAACACTCACCCAGCTATCCGTGACGAGCGGAATCTCCCGGCCCACCAGCGGCAGCCGCAGCCGTTTGCCGTGGAGATGCTTGTAGCGCTCGTCGTCGGGATTCACCGCGACCGCTGTATCGCCGAGCATTGTCTCCGGACGAGTGGTCGCGACCGTGACGAATTCTCCCGGCTCCTCGACTACCGGATAGCGAATCTCCCACAGCTTGCCTTGCTGCTCTTCGTGGACTACCTCAAGGTCGCTGATGGCCGTCTGGCAGTCCGGGCACCAGTTCACAATGTAAGCGCCGCGATAGATCAGCCCTTGCTCGTGCAGCCGCACAAACGCCTCCCTGACGGCGACCGAGAGGTTCTCGTCCATCGTGAAGTATTCGCGCGACCAGTCGACGCTCGTGCCCAGCCGCTTCATCTGTCCCAGGATGGCCCCGCCGTAGTGCTGCTTCCACTCCCACACGCGCGCCTCAAAAGCCTCGCGGCCAAGCTCCTGCCGGGTCTTGCCCTCGCTCTTCAATTGGCGCTCGACCATCAACTGGGTGGCGATACCGGCGTGATCGGTCCCGGGAAGCCATAGCGTCAGGTCGCCGCACATGCGGTGCCAGCGGGTCAGGATGTCCATCTCCGTGTGCTCAAACATGTGGCCCATGTGCAGATTGCCGGTCACATTGGGCGGGGGCAGCAGCATGGTGAAGAGAGGGGCGTGCGCTGCGTTTTCGGGCGAAGGGACGTCGAACAGATGCTCGTCTACCCAATAGGCGGCCCAGCGATCTTCAATCGCGCTGGGATCATAAGCTTTCTGGAGATCGTGAGGCATTTCGATACAGGGGCATTCCGGTGAGTAAAGACAACTATTTACGATAGCACGGCAAGCAGGCGGAAGCCCTGCATTCACTGTTTGTTCGCAGCCTCGATCGCCTCCAGGCATCCAAGCGAGAGATCGTCGCCCGTTGCCTTGAGTTCTTGCCGAACCAGCTGCAAGCGGGCCGCAGACATCCCGCCGCCATCTGAGATCCCGGCAAGGTCGCATAACTGCGTCTGCGTCTGCGACGGAAAGGGCCGAATCGTGTTGAGAAAGTCCGCTGGGGCATCGGCAACGAGGTTGGAGAAGAAACCACCCAACTTGTCCGCGATGACAGGGCTGAAGCTATCTTTCCCCACCAGCATCAGCGGCTTCAATACATCCTTATGGCCGCGCTCATACAGCACGATGAGATAGTCGGCAATCTTTCCGTCGCAGCCGGACTTGATTCCCGGATGCGTGCACCCGCGCAGATTGCCTATGAGATAGTCGCGATTCTTTTCGTAGTTCGAATCGTTCGCCGCGAGCAGAAACGCTACCTGCACGGCTCGCGCGCCGCTCGCAGTGGTCTGGTCTGAGCGAAGCTCTCTGACGGCCGCGCTCTTTTCAGCAGGGCTGGGATTAACCAGCCGATGGGGATCGCCATCCGGCAGGAGTCGCGCCACGATATCGCTTCCGCCCGATTGTTGCCCCGCCGCGAAGATCGCCGCAAGCAGCAGAGCAGCAAAATAGACAGATGCGATCTTTGATCGCGATCGGCTTGTAGGCCTTCTGGAGTTCCGGGGCACTTCGGTCAGAGAGACAACCGTTCACGATAGCACAGCAAACCGTTGCAACCCGACTGCTTGAGGTATCGCAAAACTAACGGGCTGGCCACTCCCATTTCGGACGATTGAAGAGTGTCGCTCCCGACAGAACTGTTTCGCCGAACGATTTTTCGAGGTGTAGCCTTCTGCACTTGCCTTCTTCGAGAGCATTGACGAGGCCGGCTGCATGCGAAACCACGATGACCTGGGTGTGCTTCGCGGCTGTGAGGATCAGTCTCGCGAGAGCAGGCAGCAAGTCCGGGTGCAGGCTGGTCTCCGGCTCATTGAGCACCATAAGTTCGGGTGGACGCGGGGTAAGGAGAGCCGCCGTCCATAGGAGATAACGAAGTGTGCCATCCGATAACTCTGCCGCGGAGAGGGGCCGCAGCAATCCATGCTGTTGCAATTGCAACTCGAAGCGTCCGTTCAGCACATCGATTTGAAGTCGGCTGCCGGGGAAGGCGTCTTCCAATGTGGTAGCCAGCGCCTCGTCCGACCGCAACTCCAGAATCGTCTGTAGAGCGGCAGCAAGATTGCTTCCGTCATGATGGAGAACCGGCGTAAACGTGCCGATCTGGGCAGCTCTCGCGGGTGAGTCGGCGTCCGTTCGAAACTGGTCGTAAAAGCGCCAGCCGCGGATACCTTCGCGAACCGCCAGCATCTCCGGAGCTCGATTCGGATCGGCAACACTGGCGAGCATACTATCTGTGTCCGAAAGGTGCTGAGTCAACATCACTGGCTCTTCGTCCCGCATGGTTGTGAGCCAGACGAAGTTGTTTCTGCGGTCCACCATTGCGGACCTCTTCTGGTATAGAGGGCCATGCCAGATACATTCCCGCTTGACTCGTGGGTCCAGAGTAAACATCGTCGCCGGAGGCGGCGGGGGAGGATAGCCCAGATCAATGCTGTAGCCATAAGCATCCCCGCCGAAGCCTAGCTTAAGGCTGGCGGATTTCTGTCGTGCGAGCCCTTGGACCGGGTGCGCACCTTGGCGAACACTTCTCGCGATTGTCTCTGGCCCTGCCCAGAAAGTCGACGGCAAGCCGCCCTCGCGGGCGAGTGAGGATACGACGGAGTTTTGCGCAACGTCGGCCAGTAGACGAATTGAGCGGTAGACGCTGGACTTTCCGCTGCCGTTTGCGCCTGTTATCAGATTCAGTTGGTCCAGAGGAAGCAGCAGATCACGAAGAGAGCGATAGCCCGAGACCGCAACCGTTCGGATCATGAGAACAGAATAAGTTACGTCGCGCTGTGCGACGGATAAATCAAGGGTCCCAATACCCGGCGTCTCGAACCTGTGTCTAACTTATGAGGATCAAAATCGCGTCGTCGTGAAAGTTCTGTAGCGTAATACAAAGGGCCGCCCGCAGGCGACCCATGGTTTCAATGATTCCGCTTAGAACGGATTCACCTTGGCCAGACCCTTCTTCTTCTTGTGCTTGCTCGAAGACTCATCCTTCGAGTCGTAAGGCGCCTTCTTGCTCTTGTTCTTGCCGCTGGTGGTTGCGCCCGTGTTCACCTGCGCTCCGCCGCTCTTCACGTCGTTGATTTGGTTGGGAGCCTCGGCTGGTTTATCGACTGCCGGCAGCGGCTGATTGTTCGCCGGACCCACCGCCTTCACCACCGGAGTATCGACCGTATGTACCGTCGCGTCTACCGCACCGCCTTTGGCTCCGACCGCTGCGGGTGCGGCTCCGGCCCCGGGCTCAGCCCCGGCAGCGGGCACAGCCGTATTTCCCGCGCCGTTCGGATCGCCCGCCCCCGTTCCTGAATTCGATGCGCTGCCGCCGCCGCTCGGAATCTCGACCGTAACCGTGCTGCCATTGGAACCCGACGAGTCCGGCACCGTCTCAAACTTCAGCGCAGTCGCCGGCTGATCGGTACGTGGAGGAGCCGTGCCGTTGCCGATGGCGGTTGCCGTGGCGTCTGTGCCATTGGCTGAAACTCCCGGGATCGGCTCACCCTTCATGGCCGCGGTGTAAGCCGCCATCGTCTGCTTGCTCACCTCGGGAGCCAGGGTCGGAGCCGGATCCGTCAACGAAGGCTCACCCACGCGAGCGGCCTCGATGGTCGAAGGTCCGTGCTTGACCAGCAGCATTGCGCGACTCTTGAGGGTTACATTGATCCGGCTTCCTTCTTCCGCCTCGCTCGCGGCCAGCTGCTCCGCCGTGGGTTCCGGAACCGCGACGCCCATCGCGATCAGCCGGTCCTTGGCGTCTTCGACATGCGGAGCCATTGGATACCGGAGGACTACGCGTTCCCATGCTGCTGCGGCGCGATCGTTGTATACCTTCACCAGTTGCGTCTTGGCTGCGGGCGGAATATTCAGCCTGCTGGCGATCTGCGCCTGGGTCGCGTAAGCGTCTCCCAGGGTAATCAGCGTCATGTCGCTGTGGCTGAACAGCGGATAAGTGTCGGTCACCGTCTGCAGGCGGGCAATGGTGGCCGGCCAGTTCTCATGCGACGAGTAGAATACTCCGACCTCGTACTGACGCTGCGCCAGCACTTCCTGGACCTCGCGCAGCCGCTGCTTGGCTCGTGGAACCAGCGGCGAATCCGGAAAATCCTGGATCATCGTGCGATATTCCTGCTCAGCGTGAACCACATTCGTCGGATCGCGATCAGGTTTTTCCATCTGCTGGAAGTAGATGTCGCCGACCTTCATCTGCGCTTCGGCCGCTTCCGGAGTGTTCGGGAAGAAGGTGATGAAGTCCTTGTACTCGCCTTCGGCCTGCGTCAGGGCCGCCGAGCCGCCTTCCTTGTACCAGGTATCGCCAATGGCCAGTTTGGCGCGCATCGCGTACTCGGTTTCGGGATAGGTATTCAGCAGCGTCTGCAGATCCAGGCGGGCCACGTCATACTTGCCCTTCTTCAGGGCTACCATGGCCTTGTCGAAGAGTTCCTTGTCAGGCTGCTTCGACTGCACGTTCGCCAACGGGTTCGCGCTGAGGTCGCCCTGTTTCTTCTTTTTCTTTCCTAGGATCCCGTGTGCTGCTGGCATGAGCGCCACGCACAAGCCAATAACCGCAATCTGGGTAATAACGCGATTCATAACACCTCAACCATTCCCAACGCTCTTGCTCTCGCCCGGCTCTAAACTCGTTCCATTGCAGCCAGTTGCGCCGCCTGCAGCAGTTCCCGCGCATTCTGTTCCGCGCGGCCGTCCGCAAACACGGCACTTCCCGCCACCAGCAGCTCCGCTCCAGCTTCGACGACCTGCGCGATCGTATCGTGAGCAACGCCGCCGTCTACCTCAATCCTATAGCCAAGGCCCAGTTCCTGGCGAAGTTCTTTCAGCCGCCGGATCTTCTTCAGCGAGTAGGGAATAAAGCTCTGCCCGCCAAACCCAGGGTTTACGCTCATCACCAACACATGGTGAACCATGCCGAGGATTGGGATCAGCACCTCGACCGGCGTCGCCGGGTTGATCACCACCGCCGGCTGCATGCCGTGCTCCGCAATGTGCTCCAGCGTGCGGTGGAGATGCCGGCAGGCCTCGTAGTGGACACTCATCCAGTCGGCTCCCGCATCGGCAAAGGACTCGATAAAGTCGTTAGGATTCTCGATCATCATGTGGCAGTCGATCGGCAGTCTCGTGACCTTGCGCAGCGACGCCAGCACCGGAGCCCCGATCGTCAGATTCGGGACAAAATGCCCATCCATCACATCGAAATGGATGACCGTGCCGCCGCCCGCCTCAGCAGCCTTGACCTCATCGGCCAGGTGCGCAAAGTCCGCCGACAATATCGATGGAAGCAGCTCAACCAAGATGGAAAAAGTGTATCAGCCCCCAGCCTCGTATGACAGCGGTAGTCTTCACGCCGCAGAATCAATAGATCCGGAAATCGATTTCGACCTTGAGCTCGTACGGTACAGCCTCTCCCTGATACATGGCCGGCTTAAACTTGTATCGCTTCGCCCTCAACCGCCTTCTCATCCAGGCTCTGAGCAGCCGAGCGAAGTTTAGGAGCCACACCCTCCGCAAGCGACTGCACAACATGGACATCTTGCGGTGTTCCTCTCGTGTCGACAACCATCCCGATAACGCAAGTCCCACCCAGCTTCTTTTTGCGGGCCTTGTCGCTGAACTCGGGATCGACCGAATAGATTACGTGGGCAGGCGTAACACCTGCGCCCGCGTGATACACCCCCTCAGCATCCGGATTGGGCCCCGACGCAGGAGTCGCCGGTAAGGTCCCTTTGCCGGTGTTCTCCCGAGGCGCAGCAGCTTTTGGCTGCCGAGTCTCCTGCACTGGCTTCGCGCTAACGGAAGGGCCGGAAACCATCATTCCCAAACCCATCAATAGGAGCGCCCAAATCATCCATGCCAATCGACGCATACTGGGCTTCTCAACAGGCAAAGAGTACGCCAAAATTAGCCGCATGGGTACACACCGCGGAACGCTAATCTCTAATCCCTAATCCCAGCCTTTCTAACATCCGCAAACACAAACCCATCCCTCTCCACCACCTCGCCGCTCTCGACCGAAATCGCCCATCGAAACATCGGCCCGGCATACGCCACCGTGTGAAACTCCCCCCGCTCCGCGCACGGATCGACATCCTCCGGCATGGCATTGAGCAGCGCCTCATCCAGATCCCGCCCCGCAAACTCCCTCGGCAGCTTCTTCGGATCGACGCACACGATGCGCGCCTTCACCCCCGCCGCGATCATCTCCCGCACCAGCTCGCGCGTCGGCAATCCCCACAGCGGAAACACTGGCGTCAGCCCCGATCCCGCCAGCTTGTCCTCGCGATATTTCCGGACGTCTTCCAAAAACAGGTCGCCGAATGCCATGACCTCGATGCCGTCAGACACCGCCTGCGCACACGCTTCGCGCATGGCGGCTTCGTAGTGCTCATTCGAGCACGGCCACGGTAGCGGAACCGTAATCAGCGGCAGCCCCGCCGCCTCCGCCTGCGCCTCGACCAGCTCCCTCCGCGTGCCATGCATGGCCACGCGATCGAACTCGGCATTCATCGTCGTCAGCAGCCCGGCAATCTCATACTTGCCGCTCTGCTGCAGCACGTGCAAGGTCCACGCGCTATCCTTGCCACTCGACCAGGAAACCAGGGTTTTCTTCTTCATGCTTCCAGCCTAGCCCTGATTCAGAGAGAGTTAATTCCTCACCTTCCGGTTTGGCGACAATCCACCTCGAACAGCATCGACACACGCCTGGCGGCAGGCACAACACGCCTGGCTTGGCAGCTCCTCCAAGTTACCGATAACGTGACTTTACAGGCAGTTGGTTGAAACTTGAGGTTTCTATTTGCCCGACAGGCGCCGCAGCGTGCGTGGGGTCTTCGAC
>Ga0210398_10000217_pt1 | contig 70982 bp, 52 predicted proteins | sample IncBWC4OmetaG_FD_161047 | JGI IMG/M metagenome (GOLD analysis project Ga0210398, IMG submission 161047) | Forest soil microbial communities from Barre Woods Harvard Forest LTER site, Petersham, Massachusetts, United States - Inc-BW-C-4-O | ecosystem: Environmental > Terrestrial > Soil >... | reverse complement strand
CCGCGCGGCGGCTCGCAGGCGATCACAAATGCGCTCATCGGGTGCCTTGAAAAACTCGATGGCACCGTGCACACCAGGCGGCGCATCACCTCTCTCGATGCGGCGGATCCCAAAGAGGGTCCGGTCCTGTGCGATTTGACACCGCGACAGTTACTTTCCATTGCGGGAGACCGGCTGCAAAAGACGTATCGCAAGGCAATGGAGGAGTTTCGGTACGGTCCGGGCATCTTCAAAATCGATTACGCGCTTTCGCAGCCGATCCCATGGAAAGCGCGAGAGTGCTTTCGCGCGATTACCGTGCATCTGGGCGGAACGCTGACGGAAATTGCGCGTTCCGAATATGTAATGAGCCACGGCACAATTGGGGAGAAGCCGTTTGTGCTGGTGGCGCAGCCATCGTTGTTCGACCCAACGCGCGCGCCTGAGGGAAAACATGTGGCGTGGATGTACTGCCATGTGCCGAACGGCTCGACGGTGGATATGACCAGCCGCATCGAGGCGCAGGTCGAGCGTTTCGCGCCGGGATTCAAAGACTGCGTGCTGCAGCGGCGTGTGTGGTCGCCGGCCGCACTGGAGTCGATGGATGCCAACCTGGTCGGTGGCGACATCGTGGGCGGAGAATTGTCGATCCGGCAATTCTTCTTTCGGCCAGCACTGGGGAATTACTACACCGGAACGCCGAATCTGTACCTTTGTTCCGCGTCGACGCCGCCGGGCGGAGGAGTGCACGGGATGTGCGGCTATAACGCTGCGCGCATGGCACTGCGCCGCCTACACTGATTGTTTGCGGGCCATTTCTGCGACGGCTGCGATGGCGCGATCGCTGAGCTGCTGCCGAACCTTATTCATCGTGAGCCACGGATCGCGCTTCAGGCGAGCCTTCCACGCATCGAAATTGGAGACCGCGAACTGCTTTGGATCGGTGCGCTCCAGCTCGGCCCAGGTGAGCGGCATGGCCACGCGCACTCCGGCGCGGGCGCGCGGTGAGTACGGTGCCACTGCGGTTGCGCCACGCTCGTTGCGGAGATAGTCGAGAAAGATGCGCCCAGTGCGGGCGGACTTCGTCATCTTCGTGAGGTAGAGCTTTGGATTCGCGTGCTCCATCATCAGCACGAAGTGATGCGCGAATTCCTTGATCGCGGGCCATTCGTGCTTCGGATCGATGGGGGCAACCACGTGGATGCCCTTGCCGCCCGTGGATTTGACGAAGGTTTCGAGGCCGATGTGTTTCATCAAATCGCGTACTTCGGTGGCGCTCGCGACCAGGCTCTTCCACGGAAGCTTCTCATCCGGATCAAGGTCGATGATGATGCGGTCCGGCCGTTCGAGGGAGTTGTTGCTCGAACTCCAGGGGTGGAGTTCGAGAACGCCCATCTGGGCGAGGCCGACCAGGCCTTCGCGCTTTGAGACGGTGACATATTGTTCTGGTTCGGGTTTGCCGCCCTTCTTCACAGTCACCGGCACGCTGTCGACGCCCGCGGGCATGCCTTTGCCGATTTGCTTCTGAAAGAAGCATGGCTTGCCGCTGCCTTCCGGACAGCGCACGATGCTGAGCGGCCGCTCGGCGATGTGCGGCAGCAGATGGTCGGCCACCGCGTCGTAATATTCGGCAAGCTGCAACTTGGTGAGCTGCGATTCCGCGTCAAGAATCTTGTCGGGATGGCTGATGGAAACTCCGGCGACAACGGCCCGATCGCTGCGCGATTGAGGCCCGCCGCGAGGTTCAGTCTTCGGCTCGATTGTTGCCGCGGCGGACCCAGGCGCACCATGTTTTGCGATTTTCGCTGCAGGCGTTGTTTCCATATGCGCAGCTGGTCCCTTCTCTGTCGGTTTGCGCCCTGATTTCGGCACGTATCCCGCCGTTTCACGCACCACTTCCTTCGGATCCTTGTCCTCGCGGAGGCCGAGAAACGCCGCTTGGCGCACGAGGCTATCGCTGGTCCATGCTGCGAATCGCACTTCGACCACGGTCGCCGGTTTCACCCACATGGAATCTTTTCTTGCATCGGCCGGCACGCTTTCAAAGGGAGATTTCGCCTGGCGCAAACCATCCAGCCGGTTGCGCAGCAGTTCGTGCGTCTTGCGCGTGAATCCTGTGCCGGTGCGCCCCGCATACAGCAGCGCATCGTCGACGTAGTAGCCGAGCAGCAGCGCGCCGACGCCGTGTCCGCCGGTGGAAAGCTCAGTGAACCCGCCCACGACGAATTCCTGTTGCAGCACGCACTTCGATTTGAGCCAGACGCGCGATCGCCCCGACTGATAGGGCGAGTCGGCCAGCTTGGAAACGATGCCCTCCGCCCCCATTTCGCAGGCGCGACGAAACATTGCGCCGCCGTTGGCTCGAAGATGACTGCTGTAGCGGAAGCCGTCTTCGCCATGTTCCTGGATCAGCTCCTCGAGAATGGTCTTGCGGCGATCGAGGGTCAGCTGGCGCAGGTTGTGACCGTCGAGATGCAGCACGTCGAAGGCATAGTAGGTCAACGCGTGCGGCGCGCCTTCGTCAAACGCAGCCTGCAGATCGGCAAAACTCGTCCCGCCCTTATCGTTGAGCACGACCACCTCGCCGTCGAGGATCGCGGCGTGCACCGGCAACTCCGCAGCCGTCGCAGCCACGGCGCGCATACGATGCGTCCAGTCCAGACCTTTCCGGGTGAAGAGACGAGCATGGCGCTTCCCGTCTTTCTCGTCGATGTGGACCTGGATCCGATAGCCATCCAGCTTCAGTTCGTGCAGCCAGTCGTCGCCCTCGGGCGGCTTTTCGATCGACGAAGCCAGCTCGGGCGAGAGGAAGGCCGGCATCTTCTCTTTGGGAGCATCGTGCAGCGCGGGTTCACGATCCGGAGGGGCCGCTTTTTTCGCCAGGCCGGGAACCGGCTGCGTTGGTCTTTCCGCCAGCTTCCTGCGCGTCAAAAGCGATCGATTCGCCGGCGCCTTCTTTTCGGGGACGTGAGAATTCCAGACGTGGTCTTCCGCTGCCGCGATCTGCTCCATACTGCGGCCGGTGACGGCGCTGTTGGGCGCCTCATCGGTGATGGCGAGATCGTCCGGAGTCCGCTCATACTCGTCGTGTTCCTTGATGAGCAGCCAGTTGTTCTTACCCTTTTCGCCGAAGCGGTCGCCCTTCATGCGGACCAGCGCCCAGTGCCCGTGCAGCTTTTGTCCGTGGAGGATGAATTTCAGCTGCCCCTTGCGGAAACCTTCGTCGACGTCGGTGACCGGCTCCCACGTTCCCTCGTCCCACACCATCACCGTGCCGCCGCCATACTGGCCCTTCGGAATCGTGCCCTCGAAGCCGCCGTATTCAATCGGGTGGTCTTCCACTTCCACGGCGAGGCGTTTGTCCGCGACCACGTAGCTGGGACCTTTGGTGACCGCCCAGCTCTTCAGCACGCCGCGCCAGCCGAGGCGAAAGTCGTAATGCAGCCGCGTCGCCGCATGCTTCTGAATCACGAACGGCAAACCCTCTGCGGCTTTCGTCGTTTTCTTACCGCCAGACTCCCCGCTGGGTTCCGCAGTCATCGCAAAGTCGCGCATGGAACGGTAGCGCGCGAGTTGCTGGTCCACCAAACCGGAGGGCGCGGCAACAGGCTTGACCGATTTCTTTGCGGCTTTGGTTGCTTTTTTCGGCATCTGAGAACTCGGATTCAGGTGCAGGACGGGGGCTGCTTCAGCCCATCTGCAGCACTCCGGTCATTTGCAGATCCTGCTCCAGCACAACCGACTCGTTGGGATTGTCATCGCGGAAGCGCACCTGGATGCTGCGTCCGCGAATCGCTTCGGCAAACGCCTCGGCTGCAGCCTTGCGCGCGAAATGGCGGCGATACTTCCCGTAGCGGTACTCCTGCTGCGCATAGTAGCGGTAGGAGACCTCGACCCAGTTCCCGTGCTGTTGCTTCTTCACCGTCGCCGTTTGCACCAGGCCGTCGGCGCTGGGCCACATGGCAGCTTTGTTTTCGCGAAGGCGCTGCATGTATTTGCGCGCGGCGACGACAACGCCGCCGACAATGAAGGCGATGAAGTAATGGAAGGTGCCGGCAAGCGGCGCCAGATGATGCCAAAGGTCCTTCATACAGGGTTCGCGCTCCGGGATCGAACTGCGGGTTCAGCTTACTACGGCGGTGGGTCGCGGTTATCTCCTTGGCTCACCCCGTGTTGCTGTTTTTGGGTCGCAGGTTGCCTCATGAATTTGCTGTTTCCCGGCTGGCCAATCGTGTCGGCTGCGGTATATCGTAAAGCTCGCTGTGTGCTGTGGAGAGCCTCCCGGAGCACGGCAATGGAACTCCCAGGAGTTGTTCTTCTATGGCGACTGCACTGCAATCGGATGTCGCGGCACAAAAGGATTTTTTGCCGCTGAATGGAACGGATCACGTTGAATTCTGGGTGGGCAATGCCCGCCAGGCTGCCTATTTTTACCGGCTGGCGTTCGGTATGAAACTCGTTGCTTACGCCGGACCCGAAACCGGGATGCGCGATCGCGCCTCGTACGTGCTGGAACAGGGCAAGGTGCGGTTCGTACTGACGACGCCGCTGCGCCCGGATGGCGATATTGCCGAGCATGTGCGTGTGCACGGCGACGGGGTGCGCGACGTGGCGCTGTGGGTCGACGACGCTCGCCAGGCATGGAAAGAGACGACGAAGCGCGGCGCGCGCAGCATGCGTGAACCCTTCGAACTGAAGGATGCCAACGGCATGGTGAGGATCTCCTCCATCGCCGCGTACGGCGACACCATCCATTCCTTCGTTGAACGCAGCGGATACAACGGGCCGTTCCTGCCCGGATATCGCGCTGAGCCGGAGGATCCACTCGCGCGCCCGGTCGGCCTGCAGCACATCGACCACATGGTGGGCAACGTGGGCTGGAATGAGATGAATCGGTGGGTGGATTTTTACGCGCAGATCATGGGCTTCTCGCTTTATCAGCACTTCGACGACAAGGACATTTCGACGGAGTACTCGGCGCTGATGTCGAAGGTGATGGCCAACGGCAACGGGCGCGTGAAGTTCCCCATTAATGAACCGGCCGAGGGACGAAAGAAGTCGCAGATCGAAGAGTATCTGGAGTTCTACCATGGGCCAGGCGTGCAGCACATCGCGCTGGCGACCAACGACATTTTGTCGACCGTGGCGAAGCTGCAGGCGCAGGGGGTGAAGTTTCTCACTGTACCGCACACCTATTATTCGGAGCTGGAAGGCCGCGTCGGCAAGATCGACGAGCCCATCACGGAGCTGGAGAAACTCGGAATCCTCGTGGATCGCGACGACGAGGGCTACATGCTGCAGATCTTTACCAAGCCGGTGGAGGATCGGCCGACATTGTTCTTCGAGATCATCCAGCGCAAGGGGAGCCGCAGCTTCGGCAAGGGCAATTTTAAGGCGCTGTTTGAGGCCATCGAGCGCGAACAGGCAGCGCGCGGCAACCTGTAATCGAAACCCGGGTTAATAACGCCACCGGCGAGGCTCCGCCGGTGGCGGTGTCATTTCACCGTGCCGCATGGTTTCGAGGATCAGCTGAAAGAGCGCCCAGAGCAGAAAGCTGATGCCCAGGACGATGACCGCACCCAAAAGGTAAAAAGCGATCTGGCCGGTGTGCATACTGCGTTTCCCCTCCTTCCGCGCTGCGGACAATCGGTCGATGTGGCGATCAGCGCGAGAAGCGTGCCTGTTCGCCGGCGGAAAGCGTACGGGGCTTGGTGAGCATCAAATATACCGTCCAGATGAAGAAGCCGATCCCGCAGCCGGAAACCGCAGCCAGCGCCAGCAGATCGAGGCGAAGATGCAACATGGCAAATCCTCTCTCATCATTCCAGCGGACCTTCTGCAAAGCTGGCGCAAGGGAGTCGTAAAGTTTGTGTAAAGGGGCTAGTCCGCGACCATGAGTTCGCCGGGAATAATCGGCCGCGTGCGCGGCAACGCGCCGTAGGCAGCCAGTGTGCCCGTCACCACCAGCACCGCGCAGTAGATCGCCAACTTCGCAATGTCTGTCGTGTGGTTCTTTGGCAGCGTCTTCCACAGCAGCAGCAGGATGCTCTGCGCCGCGGTCACCGACCAGACCGTTCCATAGAAATAGCGGCGCTCCCAACCCTCGCCCTGGGTTGAGCGGCGCACGCGGGGCAGGATACCAAAAGCCCCCAGCAGAAGGATGACTACGAGCAGCGGTACGTAGCCGTGTGCGTAAATCTGCTTCAGCCGCCACTGCCCGCTGATGACGGCCCACGCCAGTCCAGCGAGATTGAGCAGCGCGAAATTCAACAGCGCATTCCACGCGAAGGTGTAGCAGATGCGCCGGTAGAGCGGGTTGGGGCGATCCTCAGTGAAGCGCAGGATGTAGGGCGCGGGCTCGGCTCCGGGAAGCTGGCCGAAGAGCAAGGCAATGCCGGTTCCGACCAGTACAACGCCCAGCCAGATCCAGTTGCGCACGCTGCCACCGCGCGCAAACAAATCGAACGTCAGCGGTCCCGGTGCGAGGAAGAAGACCCAGATCCAGATAGGCCAGTGCGCCGCGCGATAACGTGCGGTGTTGCGCGTGCGCATCCTGCGCTGGTGTGCGTATTCGACTCGAACAGACAAGGCCATAGCAGTCCGGGAAATTATAGGCGCGCGATGTTAGCCGGCGAGAGCGGCGCTGCGCTCGATGGGCGTGAATTGCACTTCGAGCCCATCGCCGGCGATCTGCACCTGCACATCGTCGAGCGAGCGCACGATCCAGTCGGCATCTTTCAGGCTGTCCAGAGAATGCGAATACAGCGTTGCGAGAACTTTGCAGCCGGCGGCGTGGCCCGCCTTCGCGCCGGAGGCGGAGTCTTCGATCACCAGGCATTCTGCGGGTGACAGACCGAGAAGTTCGGCGCCCTTGCGATACGGCTCCGGGTCCGGCTTGCCGTTCGTGACCATGTCGGCGGAGACGATGCGCGCGGGCACGCGGATTCCAACCAGTTCCATGCGGCTGCGCGCGAGACGTTCGGTGGCGGAGGTGACGACGGTCCAGTATTTTTGCGGTAGGTTCTCGAGAATGCGCTCGACCCCCGCGAGTGTTTCGACGCCGATGTTATCGTCAATCTCCATGCGCTCCAGCCACTGCAGTTCTTCCATGTCATTCAGGTCGGGGCGCAGCAGTCGTACCGTTTCAATGGCGCGACGGCCGTGTGCGGTGCCGATGGCCAGCGCAGGGTCGATGCCTCGCGCGCGCGCCCATGTCTCCCAGCTGCGCTCTACCGAGCCCAGCGAGCTGACCAGCACACCATCCATGTCAAAGAGAATGCCGCGCGGTCGCAGTGTAACGATGCCTGCGGCGGGAGAAAGACCCATCGTTCAAGATTAGCAGGGCTAGCAACGGGAAACGCAGCGCTGGCTGCGGGCGACGGTGGCCAGGACGGACCGGCTGGACGGCGCTATGTCTCCCGCTCTTCGTAACACGCGCGGCCCGGCACGCAGCGCGCCAGGTGAACATAGTGGTCGTCGGGACCAGCCGGGCTCATGGTGCGCAGGCACCAGTAGCTCGACGCGGCATGAATGCCGGGCAGCCACGATTCGGCATTCTCGGGCGTGGCTCCGTAGGGATTTTTCGTGCGCAGGCACTGGCAGGGTCGCGTTGCATTCGTTGTGCTCATCATGAACCTCCGTTATCCAGCCGCGCTGGGATCGCGATCCATCTTGCCGGGGCGAGCAGAACCGTGCGGTAGACCGCAACCGGGAACAAATCGAGCTTATAGGCGTTCATCGAGAGCGGTGTTGCACCCTCGACAGCGACGCGCCCCGCAGCGCGCGCGTTTTCTTCGTTGATGGGTTTGCCCGCCAGCGCTGCCTCTGCCTGCGGTGCACGGCGCACGACCGGCGACGCGGCGCCCATGGTGATGACCGCGCGGCGGCAAATGTCGCCGTCCATTTCCAGCACGACGCCGGCGTCGGCGATGGCCCAGTCGAAGCTCTCCTTCTCGCCATACTTCTGATAGGCGGAGCGCGTGCCGGACGCGGGTTTCGGAATCACGATCGCCGTGATCAGTTCGTCCGGCTCGATCACGGTAAACTTCGTCGGATTGGCATCGGGCACGATGTACAGCTCCCTGATGCCGACCATCCGCTTACCGCGTTTCGTCGAGGTCAGCTCCACGCTGGCGCCGAGCCCCAGCAACGCCACAGCGGCGGATGAGGGCGCGACGGAGGGACACGTGGAGTACTCCATGATCGCGTGGTACTGATTGAGGCCGTCAATGGCGAAGCACAGGTCTTTGCCCTTGCGGATGCACTGAAAGTCCGCCGAGCGGTAGTACCAGCATTGCACGCGCTGCAGCAGATTGCCGCCGACGGTCGCCATATTGCGGATGTGCGGCGTCGCCGCATGCCCGCAGGCGTCGGCCAGGATCTGGTACTGCGCCCGAATCACCGGGTGGTCGCTGATTTCGGCGAGCGTGGTGAGCGGACCGATGGTCAATCCCTGATCGCTTTCACGGATGCCGCGCAGGCCGGAAATATTGCGGATGTTCACCAGCCGCGTTGGCTCTTCGACTCCGTCCTTCATGCGGTCGAGCAGGTCGACACCGCCGGCCTTGACCACGGCGCCATCTTTCAATTGCGACAGCGCGGCGTCAACCGTCGTGCAGTTCGCCATCGAGAAGCGGTTCATGCCATCTCCTTTCCCTGCGCCTTCAGGGCGGCCAGCACCACGGCCGGTGTCATCGGGGTTTGACGAATGCGGACCCCGGTGGCGTTATAGACAGCGTTGCCGACGGCCGCGCCGATCGACACCACGCCGGCTGCTTCGCCAATGCCGGAGGCATCGGTGGAACTTTGCCCGAGGTAGGCTTCGACCAGCCGCACATCGATGTCGGGAATCTCTCGCGCGCCAACGATCTTGTACTGCTCGAGATCCGGATTGACCATCAGACCGTACACCGGATCGAGCAGGCGGTTCTCCAGCAGCGTGAAGGAAATTCCCTGGATAATGCCGCCGTTGATCTGGCTGATGGTCTGTGCGGGATTCATCGGCCGCCCGCAGTCATGGACCGACAACACACGTCGCACATGAATGCGTCCGAGTTCGGTGTCGACTTCCACTTCGGCCACATCGACTCCGCCATAGGTGAGGTACTTCTTCGGATCGTAGTCCGGGATGCGCTTCGCCTGCACCGCAATCTGTGAGGATGTCATCTTCGCTGCTGCGCGTTTGAAGCTGACCGGCTCGATCTTTCCCGACCGACTGCGAACCTCGCCCTCCACCAGCACCAGGTCGTCGGCTGATGTGCCGAGTGCCGGCGCAATGTCCGCCAGGAATTTCTGTGACGCCTGCCATGCGGCATCGCGCACCGCGGGCGTGAGCGAAAGAGTGGTCACGCTGCCGCCGGACTGCGGACCTTCCGTGTAATTGGTATCGCCGACTTTGACGGCGATCTGCGCGGGCGGCACGCCAAACTGCTCTGCCAGGATCTGCGCCATTACCGTCCTGATACCGGAGCCGATGTCCTGCACGCTGGAAAGCACCTCGATGGAGCCGTCCTTGTGAATGCGGACCTCAGCCGAAGAGCCCATGCTCACGAAGCGATACCAGACCGACTGGGCAAAACCGACGCCGCGTTTGACGGGTCCGCGGTCCGCCCCGGCAACGGGATTGCGCGATTTCCAGAGATCGCTTTCGCGCACGACTTGCCGCTCGACGCGGCGCACCGGATGCTCGTCGGTCTTGTCGCGGAGATCGAGAGGCTCCATGCCGAGCTTCACAGCCAGGTCGTCCATGGTTTGCTCGAGAGCGAAAGCGCCCTGCGGATGTCCGGGAGCGCGCATTGCCGCGCCCGGTCCCGCATTGATGAAGACGTCGTTCTCCTCGGTATGGAGAGCAGCGCTCTTGTAAAGATTCGCCGCCGGGCCCGAACACCCTGCGCCGGTGCCGCAACCCGCGGTGCCGTAAGCCACGAGATGAACCGCGGTGAGGGTGCCATCCTTCTTCGCCCCTATGCGCAGGATCTGATCGGAACTGGGGCGATTGCCGACGGAGAGATGCTCCTCTGCGCGGTCGAGCATCAGTCGTACCGGCGCGCCCGTCTTCTTCGACAGCGCCGCCGCGACCACTCCGGGATTGCCGGCCCCGAACTTCGCGCCGAATCCGCCGCCCATATATTCCGTGATCACGCGCACCTGACTCAGCGGAATCCTGAAGAATCCCGCCAGCTCCTCGCGCACCCCCGACGTGCCCTGGGTCGACGCGTAGACGGTCAGCAGGTCGGGCTTCCAGTCCGCAACCACGCCGTGCGTCTCGAGAGCAGAGTGCGTCTGCACCTGCGTGACATAGTGGCCTTCGACAATGACGTCCGCGTCTTTGAATCCCTGTTCAATCTCCCCGCGTTTGTGAATCGACGGACCGTGAATATTGCCGGTTTGCTTCACGTCGCTCGGCCCGCCTCCCCCACCGGCGCTGCCCGCCTCATCCGCCGCTCCGGGAAAGACTTTCGGTGCGTCGGGGTGTCGCGCCTTCACGTCGTCGACAACGAACGGAATCGCCTCGTACTTCACCTGAATCAGCGCGGCTGCATCTTCTGCTGCGGCTGGAGTCGTCGCCGCCACGGCCGCAACGGGCTGGCCGGCGTAACGAACAACCGGATACTTCGCCGCGTCCAGAGCAGGATTGCGCAGTTCCGCATTGCCCAGCACATGCTGGATGACATGCACTCCGCGAACGCCTGGGTACTTTTCTGCCGCCGTCGTGTCGATGGAGAGGACCTTCGCGTGCGGCACCGATGCGTTCACGAACTTCGCGTAGAGCATGCCTGGCAGTTGAACGTCCGAGGTATAGCGCGCGCGTCCGGAGACCTTGGCCAAGCCGTCATAGCGCTCGACCGATTGCCCGACATACTTCAGATCCTTGTTGATCGGCCAAACCGGCGGCTCGGATACAGGAACATCACGCGACTCATCCGCCAGCGTGTATCCCGGTACACCGACCGGCATCTGGACTGTCTTCTTTGCCGGAGCCGCGGCCTGCGCGGTCAGCGCGTCTTCAACGGGCAATTTCGTCATGGAATCCCTCCGCTACGCGTTGCGCAGTGTGCCGGCCGCGTCCATCGTGGCAGCAAAGATTTTTGGGTACGTACCGCAGCGGCACAGATTGCCCGAGACGGCGTGGCGGACATCGTGTTCGGACGGATGCGGATTGCGTTCGAGCAGCGCTGCACAGCTCATCACCATGCCGGGCGTGCAGAATCCGCACTGCATGGCGTCGTGCTTCACAAAGGCCGCCTGCAGCGGATGCATTCTGTCTTCGGATGAAATTCCCTCGATGGTCGTGACGTGGTGGCCGACCGCGTCGACCGCCAGGGTCATGCAGCTGTTCACCGGCATCTTATCGAGCCAGACGGTACAGCCGGAGCAGACGCCTCGGTCGCAGACAATCTTGGTGCCCGTCATCCCCAGGTGAATTCGCAACGCTTCGGCGAGCGTGGTACGCGGCTCGATTTCCAGAGTGTGCTCGGCGCCGTTGACGTTCAGCCGAACCGTGGCCGGTCCGGGGCCCATTTCTGTCACGCCGTGAGCAGGTTCATCGGCCGTTTCGCTGCTGAAGGCCTGCACCCCGTCCAGTAAGGCGGTTCCGGCAGCGGTCAGGCCTGCACCCTTCAAAAATCCTCGGCGGCTGATACCGCTTCGGCTGGAATCGGTCGGTGTACCCTTCCGGTGGTCGTCAGAGGGAACAGATTCCCTGGAATCCGACATGACTGCTCCTTTCCGGCGACGTTTCACGACCGCCGGAACTTCAAATTTTCCGATGGCCAACTATAGCTCCGGCAATGTCAGGTCGTAAACCGGCGCAGCAACGCGCAAGCGCCGCCTGGAGAGCCCCCCTGTGCGCCGACCGCCGGATCTAACTCTTTTGTCACCCAAATTTTGACATTGGCCCCACCGGGCCGGTGCTTCGTCCCAGGTGAATGGAGAGCGGGCGCTGATGCGAGCTAGAAACTTCGTTTATGATCAGGCCAATTTACCCGTCGAAATCACCCGTTTCCCCTTGAACTTGTATCCGCCATGCCGCAAAATGATTAACTCACCCCGGACGTTTCCGGAAATTCGCGACAAAACGAAAATTAAGAGGTGCCGACCCACACGGCACGAGCAAGACTTTTTTGGAGGAAATGTGACCAGACGCTGTTTGTCAGTTAGTGCGCTCGTCTTTTCGCTGGTTTTCCTTGCGGGAACCAGCATTGCCCAGATCGCCACGACTTCACTGCGGGGGGTGGTGAAAGACCCCAGCGGCGCTGTGGTCCCTGGCGCCAAAGTGACACTCACCAACGCGGCCACCGGTCAGATCCTCAGCGGCGCCTCCAATAATGCGGGTGAGTACTCCTTCACGCAGATCCCGCCGGCCCATTACACCATCGACGTAACCGCTCCAGGCTTTGGCGATCAGAAGAAGACTGCCGAACTGATCGTGGATCAGCCGGCCACCATCGATTTCACGATGACCGTGCAGTCCGCCGCCACCGTGGTGAACGTCAGTGCCGAAGCCCAGACGCTCAACACCACCGACGCCTCGCTCGGCGGCTCCATGAACAACACGCTCATCCAGGCGCTGCCCAGTGAAACCCGCAACGTGCCTGACCTGCTCTCCCTGGAGCCGGGCGTGCTCTATCTGCCCACCCTCGGAGCCTCGGAATCGAACCCTGGCGGCGACAGCCGCAGCGGCGCGGTCAATGGCATTCGCTCCGATCAGGGCAACGTCACCATCGACGGCGTCGATGACAACGACCAGGTTTTCGGCTATGCGTTCACCGGCGTCCTGCGCGAGACCCAGGACTCGACCGATGAGTTCCGCGTGGCGACATCGAATACCAACTCCGACGAAGGACGCTCCGCCGGCGCGCAGGTGAGTCTCATCACCAAATCCGGCACCAACAGCTTTCACGGCTCAGCTTACGAGTACAACCGCCCCACCTTCACGGTTTCCAATAACTGGTTCGTGAAGCAGGCGCAGCTCAACAGTGGAGAGGCGAACATTCCGCCCAAGCTCATTCGCAACATCTTTGGCGGTGCCCTGGGCGGCCCGATTCTCAAGGACAAGCTGTTCTTCTACGGCAACTACGAAGGAAACCGTCAGGCGGAAGACCAGGTCGTGACCCAGACAGTCGCGACTGCTTCGTATCAGCAGGGGATTCTGACCTATCCCGGCGGCAGCTACTCGCCGGCGCAGATTACGCAGCTCGACCAGGGATGCATTGCCGCAGGCGGTTGCGAGACTGCGCAATATCCGCAGGGCCCGGGTCCCAATCCAAATGCGCTCGCCTACCTCAACTCGATGCCCGCAGCTAACGGGAGCACCCAGGGTGACGGGCTGAATGAAGGCTCCTTCACGTTTGCTTCCCCCAACCCGGTCACGCTCAACACGAGCATTGGTCGCATCGACTGGACGCCGACCGAGAAACACCGGATCTTCGTCCGTGGCGGCCTGCAGAAGGACACCACCGGCTATGCGGAGCAGTTCCCCGGGCAGCCGCCATCGCAGAACTTCGAGGACAATACCAAAGGGATCGTGGGCGGCGATACCTGGTCCATTTCCCCCAACATCGTCAACGACGCCCGTTTCGGCTACATCCGACAGGGAAACAGCCTGCGCGGCCTCGGCACGTCCGACTATGTGGATTTTCGCTTCCTTTCCACGCCGACCGCGGAGACGCGCAGTACCCTCCAGTCGGTGCCCGTCACCAACATCGTCGACAACTTCAGCTGGACAAAGGGAAAGCACGGGATCCAGGTGGGCGGCAACTGGCGCCTCATTCATCAGAACCGGGAGTCCGACGCGAATTCGTTCAGCAGTGCCAGTACGAATCCGTACTGGCTGGGAGGCAACCCGCCCGGGCCGAACATGGGTGGGTTCCAGAATTCCTATGTCATCGCCTATGCCAACCTTGTCGGCACGGTTCCCTCTGTCAGCGACCAGTTCAACTACAAGGTATCGGGTCCGACATCGGCGAGTTTGCTCGCAGACGGCGATGCCATCTCCCGCCATTTCAAATCCAACGAGTATGAGTGGTACGTGCAGGATGCCTGGAGAGTGACGCCAAAACTGATCCTGACTTTTGGCCTGCGCCAAAGCCTTCTGCAGACGCCCTGGGAGACCAGCGGGCAACAGGTGGCTCCCACGATCGACACGCACACCTGGTACCAGGAGCGCGAGTCGGCGGCTCTGCAGGGCCAGATTTACGAGCCCACTCTGTACTTCGCGCCCACCGGCCCTTATTATGGCAAACCGGGCTTCTGGGCGAAGGCGAAAGACAACTTCGCTCCACGCTTCGCTCTGGCCTACTCGCTCAACGACAAGACTTCGATCCGCCTCGGCGCAGGTTTCTACTACGACCACTACGGCGAAGCTCTGGTGAATGCCTTCGACCAGCATGGCGCCTATGGCATCAGCAGTTCCATCGGCAACCCGGCCGGGACCTACTCTTCCGAAAGCTCGCCGCGCTTTACCAGTCGGACGAGTTTGCCTTTCAGCAGCGGCAGTGCGCCGCAGACGGCTACCTTCCCCTATGCTCCGCCCACCGGGCTCGCAGGGTTCTCCATCACCTGGGGCCTGGACAGCAAACTGAAGACCCCTTATACCGAGGCGTTCAATCTTTCCGTCCAGCATCAGTTCGCAAAGGGCTGGACGCTCGAAGCGGATTACGTCGGCAACATGGGCCGGCATCTGATTCAGAGTCTCGACCTTTCCGAACCCGTGGATTTTGTCGATCCGGGCGGCGGCGGCGATTACTACTCCGCGGGTACCCAGCTTTCGCGCCTGGTGGATCAGAACGGAGGAGACAATACAGCGTCGGTTCCTGCGATCAAATACTTCGAAGACGTATTTCCCTGGATGGCGGGCTTCGACTACACCGGTGAGAGCGCCACCCAGGCCATCTACACCAACGAGTGGGCGCCCTATCGTGCCAACCTTGGGGCTACCACGGCTCTCTCGGACCTCGATTTCTACGGCCCTCTCCTCGGCTTTTACCCGGCTCCGGCCAACTGGCAGCCGCATTTCTGGCAAGGTCAGTTCTCTTCGCTCTATGCCCTATCCACTATTGGCATGAGCTACTACAACGCCGGGCAGCTGGTTCTGCGTCATCCCAGCTCGCGCGGCCTCCAGATGGATCTCGCGTGGACGCTCTCCAAATCCATCGACTTCGGATCCGACGCCGAGCGCAGCACCGAGTTCAGCACCAGCGGCTCGGGAGGTTCCTTCAGCGACATCCTGAATACCTGGAGACCCTATTACAACCGCGGCGTATCCGACTTCGATACGCACCAGCTGCTCACCGTCGATGCGGTCTACCAGCTTCCCTTCGGCAGAGGCAAGCAGTATCTGAGCGGGGTCAATGGCCTCACCAACGCGTTCGTCGGCGGATGGCAATTGTCCGGAATCAACCGTACAACCAGCGGCCTGCCCTTCTCGCTCTTCGAGCCCGGTTGGACAACCGACTGGCAAATCGAGAGCTACGGCGTAGTGACGGCTCCCGTCAAAATGCGGCGTCACTTCGATTCGAACGGCAACCCCCAGTTCTTCGACAATCCCGATGCGATCAACAATGGTGTCGCCACCGGATCGCCAGTCCGGCTCCCCTATCCCGGCGAAGCCGGCGAACGGAATAACTTCCGTGGCGATGGTTTCTTCGACATCGACACCGGTCTGGATAAGTCCTGGAAGATTCGCGAATCCAGCGCGCTCAAGTTCGCGTGGGAAACGTACAACGCAACCAACACCGTCCGCTTCGACCCAGCCTCGATCGGCTCCGGTCTGACAGGCGGGAACCTGGGGATTTCGAGCCCCAGCACCAACAACCCCGGCATCCTCGTGGAGCCGCGCCGCATGCAGTTCTCGCTGCGGTACGACTTCTAACCAACCCGAGCCAGAACAGCGCCGGAGATTCCGTCTCCGGCGCTTTTTGCTGCGCGCCTGCCTGCCGCTTCTTTGCAGCGGCAATTGTGATTACACTACTCCTTCATTCGAAAACCCAGGCAGGGTGGCGCAGACGCGATGCTCATCCTGAAAGTTCAGAAAGGCAACTCATGCGCTGGCTTGTATTGATCTCTGCTGCCATCCTTACCCCACTGGCCGTGCAGGCCCAGGCTCCCACTCCCGTTTCAGTTCTGGGCCACACGCCCGGCGACGACTACTACCTGGCCAATTACGAAGAGGAGATTCACTACTTCCACGAGCTTGCGGCGCACTCCGATCGCGTGAAGATGTTCACGGTAGGCAAGTCGACCGAGGGGCGCGACATCGAAATTGCCGTGATCTCGTCGCCACAGAATCTCGCGCGCCTCGACGAATACAAGTCGATCGCCAGAAAACTGGCGACCGCGCAGGATCTGACCGACGCACAGGCGAGAGACCTTGCGCACACCTCGAAGGTCATCGTGCACATCGACGGCGGCCTGCATTCCAGCGAAGTGGCCGGCGGACAGCATTCGATTGCGCTGGCGTACAAGCTTGCCTCCGCCCAGGGCGACCCGGAAGTCGACACCATTCTCGACAACGTGATCCTGGTGTTGTGGCCGACGCTCAATCCCGATGGCCAGGACATGGTCGTCTCCTGGTACCGCAAGAATCTCGGCACGCGCTTCGAAGTCAGCCCCATGCCGTGGCTCTTCCAGGATTACGTCGGACACGACAACAACCGCGACGGCTACATGCTCAACATGAAAGAGTCGCAGGTTGTCACAAAGACAGAGATCGAGTATTCGCCCGTCATCTTCTACTGCCAGCACCAGACCGCACCTTTTCCGGCGCGTATCTGGATTCCGCCCTTCTCCGATCCCATCTCCTCCAACATCAGCCCCTACGTGCGCAGCTGGTTCAACGTCATCGGCACCAATATGGCCGCCTATCTCGACGAGCATCAGATGCCCGGCGCGATCAGCGAATCGCAGTTCGATAACTGGTATCCGGGTTTCGTCGATTATGCGGGCTCGTTCCGCAACGAGATTTCTTTCTTCACGGAGACCGCGCTCTACCGCTACGCCACGCCCCGCTTCTACACCGTGGACGAATTCCCGAAGGACATGCAGGACCTGAAAGCGCTGACCATGTACACGACGCCGTGGCAGGGCGGCTGGTGGCGCCTGAAGGACGCGGTGGATTACATGGTGGCCGGCTCGATGTCGGTGCTCGACACCGCGGCCCGCTATCGCGAGCAGTTGCTCTTCAACCGCTATCAGGCGGCGCGCGATAACATCAAGCGCTTCGAGGATGGGCCGCCCTTCGCCTATGTGATCCCCAGCGTGCAATCGGATGCGTCGGAAGCAGAGCTGCTGGCCCACATCATGCAGGAAAACGGAATTGAGATTCGCGAGTCACAGACCGGCTTCCACGCCAACGATCGCGACTACCCTGCCGGTTCGTGGGTGATCCTGATGAACCAGCCCTACACCTCCATGGCCAAGGAGTTGTTCGAAGTGCAGCGCTATCCCGCGGCGCTCTTCACCGAAAGTCAGAAGCCCGTCGATCTGCCGTATGACGTGACCGGATGGACGCTGCCGATGCAGATGGGCGTCCGCGTCGATCCCGTCACCGATCCGATCACGCCCGATCAGCTCTCTCACCTGAAAACCGTCACCGAGCTCGATGCGCCGCCATCGGAAGTGCAGGGAACTGGCGGCACCTTCCTCCTCAGTCATCAGTCCAACGCCAGCTTCCGCGTCATCAACGACGTGCTCGCTGCCGGCGGTTCGGTCGCGTTTGCCCAGGATGAATTGAAAACACCCGAAGGGATGGAGAAAGGCGCCATTGTTGTCAGCGGTATCAGCCGCGCCAGCCTGGGCGATTTATCGAAGAAATACGCCGTCACTTTCCTGGCTGCTGATAAAGCGCCCGAGCACTTCATTGCTGTGCACAAGGCCCGCGTCGGTTTGTACCGACCCTGGGATGCCTCGATTGACGAAGGATGGACGCGCTGGATCCTGGAGCAATACGGATACGCGCCCATCAGCCTGTACAACGCCGATATGCGCTCGGGTGGCCTGCGCGATCGCGTTGACGTACTGATCCTGCCGGATATGCGGCGCCAGCAGCTGATGGAGGGCTTCCGCGACGGCATCGTGCCGGGACAATACGCCGGCGGTCTGGGGGAGGAAGGCCTCGATAACATCCGCGATTTCGTGCGTCGCGGCGGAACACTCGTCGCCTTCAACCAGACCGCGGCGACCCTGGTCCCGCTGCTCTCGCTTCCCGTCACCAACGTCCTCGAAAACGTGAAGAGCGACAAATTCTTCTGCTCCGGCGCTCTGCTCCGCGTCGAGCTCGGCGCTGGCGATCGCCCCGTCACCTGGGGTCTGCCCGGAGAGCCCATCGTAATGTTCGAGCAGGGTCCGGCATTCACCACGCAGCCGGGCTTCCACGGTGCCGTGCTGGCGCGCTATCCCAAAGACAGCAATCCGCTGGAAAGTGGCTTGCTGCTGCATCCTGAAGCCATCGAGGACAAAGTTGCCGCTCTCGAAGTGCCCTATGGCTCGGGGCGCATCTTTCTTTACGGATTCAAGCCACAGTGGCGCGCACAATCCCATGGAACCTACAAATTTTTCCTGAATGCGCTCTACAAATACGATCAGCCGCCGTTTGCGAAGCCAGAGCCGGCGGAGCCGAAAGAACAACAACAGAAAACTGCCGAATAGAACGTCGCGGATTTGCTTCGCGCCTGCGAAGCGGCGAGAATGTCCTGTTCAAGAGGATTGCAATGAGTCAGCAGGAGTCTCCGATGCGCGCGCCGCGCGGCAATACCCGAACCGCGCGTGGCTGGATCCAGGAAGCCGCGAAGCGCATGCTGATGAACAATCTCGACCCCGAAGTCGCCGAGAAACCCGCCGAGCTGATCGTCTACGGCGGCCGCGGCAAAGCGGCGCGCAACTGGGAATGCTTCCACAAAATCGTCGAAACACTGGACCGCCTCGAGAACAACCAGACCCTGCTCATCCAGTCGGGCAAGCCGGTCGCGGTGCTTGAGACCCAGCGCCTTGCGCCACGCGTCCTCATCGCCAACTCCAACCTCGTGCCGCACTGGGCTACGTGGGAACACTTCGACAAACTCGATCAGGCCGGCCTGATGATGTACGGACAGATGACCGCCGGCTCCTGGATCTACATCGGCACCCAGGGTATTTTGCAGGGAACCTACGAGACCTTTCAGAGCGCAGCGCAGCGCCACTTCAACAACACGCTCGCCGGGACCATCACCGTCACCGCTGGCCTGGGCGGTATGGGCGGCGCGCAGCCGCTTGCTGTCAAGCTCGCGGGCGGCGTCAGCATCTGCGTCGAAGTGGACGCAAGCCGCATCCAGCGGCGGCTTGAAACGCGCTACCTTGACAAAGCCACAGGCTCACTGGATGAGGCGATCGCCATGGCGCGAGAGGCAAAATCCGCGCGGCAGGCCGTCTCGATCGGGCTGATGGGCAACGCCGCTGAAGTCCTGCCGAAGATGGTCGAGATCGGTTTCACGCCGGACCTGGTGACCGACCAGACCAGCGCCCACGATCCACTCTGGGGATATCTGCCGATGGCTCGTGCGGATGAAGACCTGAACACCGTCCGCGCAAAACAGCAGGACATCTATATGCAGCGCGTGCAGGCGTCCATCGCAACGCACGTTCAGGCCATTCTGACCATGCAGCAGCGCGGAGCCGTCGCCTTCGACTACGGCAACAATCTGCGCACGCAGGCGCAGCTCGCCGGCGTGTCTGACGCGTTCGCCTATCCGGGATTCGTGCCTGCGTTCATTCGCGACTCATTCTGCGAAGGGCGCGGTCCCTTTCGCTGGGTCGCGCTCTCCGGCGATCCAGCCGACATTGCGAAGACCGACAAGGCGCTGCTCCAGCTCTTTCCCGACGACCAGCGTCTGACGCAGTGGCTCACCTACGCTGCGGACCAAATCGCCTTCCAGGGATTGCCGGCGCGCATTTGCTGGTTGGGTTACGGACAGCGCGATCGCGCAGGACTTCTCTTCAACCAGATGGTGCGCGACGGCCGTCTGAGCGCGCCCATTGTGATCGGCCGCGATCATCTCGACGCGGGCTCCGTCGCTAGTCCCTTCCGCGAGACCGAGGCGATGCGCGATGGATCCGATGCCGTCTCCGACTGGCCCTTGCTCAATTTCGCTACCGGCATCGCCAGCGGGGCGTCGTGGATGAGCTTTCATCACGGCGGCGGTGTCGGCATGGGCTACAGCCAGCACGCGGGCCTGGTTGCCGTTGCCGATGGCAGCGACGAAGCCGACGAGCGGTTGCGCTTGTGCCTGCGCAATGACCCCGCGCTCGGCGTCGTCCGTCACGCCGACGCAGGCTATGAACGGGCGATCGACGTCGCGCGCCAGCGCGGTGTGGATATGCCGAGCCTCCGATGAAAGCCGATCTGGTCATCCGCGGGATTTCGCAGCTGGTCACGCCGGAGGGCCCCGGCCCAAAACACGGCGCTGCCATGCGTCACCTGAAGATCGTGGAGCACGCGGCACTGGCGATCGCGGACGGCAAAATCCTCTGGGTTGGACCGGAAGCAGACTGGTCTGGAGAAGCAGCCGCGAGTATCGATGTCGGACATCGCGCCGTTATTCCTGGTCTGGTCGATCCCCACACCCACGCAGTCTGGGCCGGCGATCGTCTGGCCGACTTCGAGGCGCGCATCTCCGGCGTGCCGTATGAGAAAATCCTGGCTGCGGGCGGCGGCATCTGGAGCACAATTCGCGCGACGGCGGCGGCCTCTCGAGGCGAATTGATCAGCCTCGCAAAACCGCGCATTGAGGCGTTGCTGCGATCCGGTGCGACGACGATCGAAATTAAATCCGGCTACGGATTTTCATCTGACGCAGAGATCCGGATGCTCGAGGTGATTCGCTCGCTGTCCGGCATCACACCCGCGCGCATCGTCCCCACGCTGCTGATTCACGTGCCCCCCAAAGAACCAGCGAAGCGCGCGGAATACGTGTCCGACGTGTGTCAGACATTCGTCCCCGAGGTAGCCCGGCAAAAGCTGGCGCAGGTAGTCGACGTCTTCGTCGAGAAAGAAGCATGGTCCGCCGCGGAAGCGGAGCGTATCTTCGCCAGCGCCCACCAGCACGGCCTCGCGATCAAACTCCATACCGAGCAGTTCAACCGCATCGGCGGGCTGGAACTCGGCTTGCGCATGGGAGCGCTGAGCGTCGATCATCTGGAGGCGTGCTCTGCGGAGCAGGTTTCGACCATGGCCGGCAGCTCAACGATTGCCACGATTCTTCCCGGAGTCTCTCTGCATCTCGGATTGCCGCCTGCGCCAGGGCGCGCCCTGATCGACGCCGGAACTGCTGTCGCCGTTGGAACGGACCTCAACCCAGGTTCGAGCCCGTTGTTCTCAGCCTCGACGGCGCTGGCGCTCGCGGTGCGTCTCAATGGACTCACAGCGCAGGAAGCCCTCGTCGCCGGAACAGCCAACGCCGCCTGCGCGCTTGGATTGTCCGACGCGGGACGCATCGAGCCAGGACTGCCGGGAGACTTTCTCATCCTGACCGGGTCCGATTGGCGTGACCTGGTCTACACGCTCGGCAGCAATCCCGTGCGCGAAGTCTGGATCCGCGGCGAAAAGGTGGCCGTGTGACCACCCTCTATCGTCCCGAGCTTCTTCTGTCCGACGGCCGGTTCGTCCGCAACGCCGGACTGCTGGTCAACGACGACGGAAAAATACTCGCTGTCACCCTATCGGACGCGGCGTCCGACATGATTGTCGATCTGCCAGGAAAGGCGCTGCTTCCCGGCTTCGTCAACGTGCACTCGCACTCCTTTCAACGGCTGATCCGCGGCAAGTCGGAATCGAGAGCCGTCGCCGGAAAGGATTTCTGGTCCTGGCGCGGAACCATGTACCACGCGGCCGCGAAGCTCGAGCCAAAGCAGGTTTACGACGTCGCGTGCATGGCATTTCTTGAAATGGCGCTCGCCGGTACGACCACGGTAGGTGAATTTCACTATCTGCATACTGCACCGAATGGCCTGCCCTACGACGATCCGAACCTGCTGAGCAAAGAGGTGATCGCGGCGGCGCAATCGGTTGGCATCCGTATTGTTCTGCTGCGCTGCGCTTACCTTCGGTCCGGCTATCAACTGCCCCCCGATCCGGGCCAGAAGCGATTCTTCGAAACTACGCCCGACTTCCTCGCCAACATGGATGCGCTGGTCCATGAAATTCCTCCCGAATCGTCCGATGTGCGACTCGGCGTTGCCCCGCACAGCATTCGTGCGGTGCCGCTCAATGATCTGCGAGAGATCGCTGCATGGGCACGAGAAAAAAAGCTGCCGCTGCACATGCACATGGCGGAGCAGGTCGCCGAGAACGAAGCGTGTATGCGCGAATACGGTCAGACGCCGGTCGCGTTACTCGGCGAAGCCGGATTGCTCGGTCCGGACTGGACTGCCGTGCACGCGATTCATATCAATGCCGACGAGACCGCAATGCTGGCCGATGCAGCCGCAACGATCTGCTCCTGTCCGACAACCGAGCGCAACCTCGGCGACGGAATCCTCGCGGCAGACAAAGTCATGCGCGCCAGTGTTCGCGTGGCTCTGGGTTCCGACAGCCAGGCACAAATCGATCCGCTGGAGGATGCGCGCGAGCTCGACTATCACCTGCGACTGGAGCACCAACAGCGTGCGATCCTCGATCGGATCGCCGAGCAGCCCCTCTCGCAACGGCTCTTCGACTGCGCGACCGTGAATGGTGCGCAGTCGTTGCAGATCCCCGCAGGCACGCTGGCCACCGGCTCTTTCGCCGACTTCTTCACCGTTGACCTGTCCGACATTTCCCTCGCCGGCCATTCTGCTGATGATTTGCTGGCGCTCGTCGTCTTCAGCATGAACCGCACTGCCATTCGCGACGTTGCGGTCAACGGCAAATTGATCGTGCGCGACGGCAAACACGCGCTCCAGCAGGAAATCATCTCCCGTTATGAGGAAGTGCACGCAAAAGTGTGGTCCGATGCGGCAGGTGTGAAGCGATGAACACGGTCGTTGAGATTCTGTCGGACCTGATCCGCATTCCTTCTAACTCCGCTGTCTCGAATCGGCCTTTGATCGAATACGCCTCCAGCGTGCTGCGCGCCGCGAACTGGTCCGCCCGTGAGCTGCCTTATCGTGATCCAGCCGGTGTGGAGAAGGTAAACCTGATCGCCGCGCCGCCCGGCCAGGACGGCTCCGTTCGGGATGTGGACCTCGTCTTCATGTGCCACACCGACACTGTTCCCTTCGCAGCGGACTGGCCCGACGCCCTCAATCCGATTCTGAAAGACGGCAACCTTCACGGCTGCGGTGCCTGCGACGTCAAGGCTGTCCTCGCCTGCCTCCTCGCGATCATTGCGGAGAGCCGTGCCGACAAGTGTCCCGATGGCTTGCGCCTCGTGCTCACCGCCGAAGAAGAGATCGGCTGCATCGGCGCAGCGCACCTCAAAGCGGACGACGTCCTGCGGCCGCGCCGCATCGTCATCGGCGAGCCAACCATGCTCCATCCCGCCCGCGCTGGCAAAGGCTATTGCCTGGCCGAAGTCACCGTGCTTGGAAAGGAAGCGCACAGCGCGCATCCGCAGCAGGGGGTCTCGGCGATTGATCACGCTGCCCGACTCATCATGGCCATCGAGGAGTTCGCGGCGCAGCTTGCAGAAAAGACGAACAGCTTCTTCGAGCCAGGATTCACAACCATCAACATCGGCACCATCCAAGGCGGAACCGCGAAAAATATCGTGCCGGGTTTATGCCGATTCGAGCTGGAGTGGCGGCCCATTCCCGGCGAGCCCGCCCATCAAGTCCTCGAAGCCGTAACGCAAATCATGGAGCGTCTCCGCCGCGCCGATCCGTCGTTCCACGCAGAAATCCAACCTGTTCGCCAGCAACCCGGATTCGAAACGGCGGCCGACGCATCTCTGGTCCAATCCGTCGAAGCACTGACGGGCAGGCGGGCGACCTCTATCCCATTCGGCTCCGAGGCCAGCATCTTCGCACCCATGGCGCAGGAAATCATCGTCTTCGGTCCGGGCGACATGCGCACCGCGCACAGCAGCCGCGAATGCGTTCCCGTTGCGGAGCTGGAGCAGGCAATAGCGTGCCTGCGCTCCCTCACGCACGCAACCTGACGTGCTAATTGTCCGTGTTGATCCTCGGGCCCGGCATGGAGCGGATGCGCGCTCCTGCACTGGACGGGGGCCGCACTTCGAAGCTCGCGCAATTGCGCCCCGAGTTCTTGGCGACATAGAGCGCCGTATCGGCGCGGCTGAGCACTTCGCGGATCGATGGTGAGTCCGATTCGGGGCGGAAGGTGGCGACGCCAATGCTGCACGTGAGGCGAATGCTGCTTTCGCCGATCTCGAAAGGTCGCGACCGGATCGATTCCAGCAAATCGTCGACGCGGCCTGGAGCCGTGCTCAGATCCCAGCCGGGAAAGAGGATCAGAAATTCCTCTCCACCGTAGCGGCCCACGATATCGTAACCGCGCATCGTCGAGCGGAAGCGGTCCGCCGATTCGCGGATTACATCGTCGCCGCAAAGATGGCCATAGTTGTCGTTCAGGCTCTTGAAGTGGTCGAGGTCCGCGATCAGCACCCCCAGCGGCATCCGATCCCGCGTCGCGCGCGCAATTTCACGCTGCAGGTGCTCCAGCATGGCCGCTCGATTGAAGATTCCTGTCAGCGAATCGTGCGTCGCCTGAATATGCAGCTCGCGGCGCGTGGCTTCCAGTGCCGCTTTTTCGGCCTCCAGCTGGGCGGTCCGCTCAGCAACGATACGGGTCAGCTCCTCCTGGCGGCGAGTGAGGGCGCGCGTGCGGAAAGCAATAATGTTCCAGGCGATCATCAGAGCGATCAACACATAGCAGAACCAGGCCTCGGGCGTGTCGCGCAGAGGCGGCCGCAGCGTGAAGCTGAACGACGCTCCCGCGTTATTCCAGACTCCGTCATTGTTCTCCGCCTGAACAGCGAAGGTGTAATGCCCGGCGGGCAGATTCGTGTACCACGCGCTGCGGCGTCCGCCGGAATAAATCCAGTCCGGATCGAAGCCGATCAGCCGGTAGCGAAAATGTTCGCGCTGCGGCGCCACAAAACTGGGAGCGCTGAACGAAACCTCGAAGTTCCCCGATCCCGGTCCGAGGCGAATGTTGTTTTCCAGAGGAATGCTGCGCGAGTCGAACCGGACGCGCTCGATCCACACCGGCGGCACAACCGTGTTGACCGGGATGTGCGCCGGGTCGACGACAGCGACGCCTGCGATGGTTCCAAACCACAGACGTCCGTCGCGGCTCTTCCAGACGCACGGCATGCTGCCGTACAGCGTCTCGCGCGAACGCAGACCGTCGGCAGTGCCGTAAACCACAGGATGAACCATCGTGGCGGGACCGGCCGATTGGTTCAGCTCGCTCTTCGCAATACGGAAAACGCCGGTATCGCCGCCGAACCACAGATTGCCCTCATCATCTCCAATGATGGAACCGATCGACGTATCGGGCATGCCCTGGTCAGGCGTCCAGGTGATGGTGCGGCCGTCGCGGATATGGCTTAAGCCGCCGCTTTGTGTGCCGACCCACATGCTGCCATCGGGATCGGCGAACAGGCTCATCACGTGGTCGCTGTGCAGCCCGTTCACGGTGGTGAAGCTGGTGGTTACGCCGTGGTCCAGACGCTGGGCGCCGTCTCCGTCTAATCCGATCCACAGAGCGCCATCGCTGGCGAGGGCAAGGGCGGCGACCCGGCCCGTATCGGTCAGGTGTCGAAAAGCGCCGTGATCGAAGCGCGCGAGCCCTTTGCCCTCGAATCCGATCCACAGCGTACCGTCGCGGTCTTCCAGCAGCGAGTTGATAGAAAAATCGGCCGCGTTCGGATCGTGGAAAATTGAAACCTGCCGGTTGTGAAGGCGCGCCAGTGTCCCGTGACGATAGCCCACCCACAAATCCCCGTCGCGCGTCTGGAGCATGGAATAGACGGCCTGGTTGGGCAGTCCGTTGCCCGGGCCCCACACTTCAACGCGTCCGTCCGCCAGCAGATGATCGAGCCCCTTGTCGTCCGCCCCGATCCACATCGTGCCGTCCCGCGCCTGCAGCACATTGCCGTCATAGTTGCCGGAAATGCCCTCCGGCGTGCCGAAAACAGAGAATTTTCCGTTGCGAAACTGCGCCGCGCCTGCATCCAGAAATCCCACCCAAAGGCTGCCTTCGCGATCTTCGAACAGTGCGTGGGCGCAGCGATCGCTGGGCAGGCCATGGGCGGCATCGTAGAAGTCCAGCTTGCCGCGATACAGCCGCGCGATTCCGTGCCGGTCGAACGCAATCCAAAGCGCGCCGTCATGGTCGATGCGCAGAGCCGCAATTTCGCTCCACGGCAGACGTTGCGAAAATGCGGTTACCCGATCATTGCGGATCTGGGCCAGACCGTTCTGCGTCCCCGCCCACATCGAGCCATCCTGAGCGGCGGCCAGGGCTACGATGCCGTCACCCGGCAAACCGTCCCGCGTCGTATAGGTCTTAAAGCGGCCGTGATCGAAGCGCGATAAACCTCTGGCCGTTCCCACCCACAGCGTTCCACCGGCATCGACCGCGATCGAGCTGATCGCAAGATCCGCCAGGCCGTCGCTCGTCGTCCAGTTCTGCACCCGGCCATCGATGATCCGATTCAGTCCCTTGCCGGTGCCTACCCACAGGCCGCCTTCGCGATCTTCACAAAGCGCTGCGATGCTGTTGCCCGACAGGCCATCCCGCGTCGTCAGCGTTGTGAACACGCCTTCGGGTCCCGCCGCCGTCGTGGGCTCGTAGTGGGTCAGTCCGCTGTCGGTCCCGATCCACAGGCTGCCGTCATGGCCGGCGGTGAGCGACTGGATGAAACTCGAGGCCAGGCCCGGAGCGTTGTGGCGCGTATAGCTGGTGAAATGCGCGCCGTCAAAGCGCGTCAGACCTTCCTGGGTGCCGAACCACAAATAGCCGTCCGCGGTTTGGGTCATGGCCTGGACGGAGTTTTGCGGCAGCCCGGATTCGCTGGTCCAGGTCGTCTGCATGTACTGCGTAATGGCCTTGCCCGGATCGAGAGCCAGCGCCGTCTGCCCTGCCAGCAGCGCCGCCGCACTCATCGCCACGGCCATCAGGACTGCACGTCTTTCCCGCACCATGCCCGCACAGGCGCCCCAGACGGCCACGCTGCTCGCGCACCGCTGATGTCGAGTTGAATTCATCTGGCCCATAGCGTTCAGGGTCTACGACACAGCCTCCAGATCCGTGGCGCGAGCCATCGCCCCGCTCCATCCAAGCTGTTCCAGTGGATTCGGAGAGGGCCGCCCGAGCAGGAATCCCTGTGCTTCGTTAGTCCCCAGAGACCGCATCAGTTCCAGCTGCTCTGTGGTTTCAATTCCTTCCACAATCACTTTCATGTGCAGGTTGTGCGCCATGGACAGAATGGATTGAACGAAAGCCCTGGTCTCCTGCCGGAATGCCAGTTCGCTGACGAAAGAGCGATCCAGCTTCAACGCATCGAACGCCAACTTGGGCAGGTAGCTCAGACACGAATAGCCCGTCCCGAAATCATCCATGGCAACACTGATGCCCCTGCCGGTCAGCCGCCGGATCAGATCCGCGGCGCGCTCGATCCCGGTCAGCGTTGCCGATTCAGTCAGCTCCAGCTGCAGCAAGCTCGGCCGCAGCCCGGTGCGGCGCAGCACTTCTTCCACTTCTTCCAGAAACGAATCGCGGGCAAACTGCACGCTGGAGACATTGACCGCAACCTGAATGGGCCGATGCATTCTGCGCTGCCAGACCACCGCGTCCGCGCAGGCCTGTTCCATCACATAAGCGCCCAGCGGAACAATGAGCCCGCTCTCTTCGGCAATGGGAATGAAATTCAGCGGCGGAATCGGTCCCAGTTTCGGGTGCATCCAGCGCGCCAGCGCCTCGAAGCGCACGATTTGGTTCGTGGCCAAATCGAATTCAGGCTGGTAATGAACCGAGATATCGCCGTTTTCGATGGCGCGCCGCAACTCAGCCTCCAGCGTCAGACGCTCCCGCGCCGCGCTGCCAAGGCCGTCGCCAAACTGCACCACGCGGTTCTTCCCATTACGCTTGGCGGCGAACATCGCGCAGTCTGCCTGCTGCAGCAACTGTCCGCATTCCTGACCGTGGTCCGGAAACAGGCTGATGCCGACACTGGCGGTGATCTGGATCGAATAGCCCTCCACTTCGAAGGGCGGCTTCAGGATTTCCAGGACGCTTGCAGCGGCCGTGTCCGCGTCCGCGCTGGTTTGTACGTGATCCATGATCAGCGTGAACTCGTCCCCGCTGATACGCGCCAGCGTGTCGGACTTCCGGAAGCGGGAACGCAGCCGCTCCGCCACCTGGCCGAGCACGATGTCGCCCACCCGGTGACCCTGCCGGTCGTTGACAAACTTGAACCCGTCCAGATCGATATAGAGCAGGGCGACTTTCCGGTTCTCGCGCCGCGCTTTTGCCAGGCTGTGCGCCAGCCGATCCGCCAGCAGCCGGCGATTCGGCAGGCCCGTCAGGTCATCCACCAGCGCCATATGTTGCAGACGCGCCTCCGCCTCTTTCCTGGCGCGATCCCGCCGCTGCAACTCCGACAGCATCGTGTTGAACGCAACCACCAGATCGGCGACCTCTTCGCTGCCCCGCACGGAAACCGGCGAGTCGAATTCCCGCCGGGCCGTAACCTCCTCCATCGCGGTGGAGAGGTCGTGGATAGCCTGGGTTGTCTCCGACGCCTTGTCCAGCGCCTCCCTCTGCAGGCGTATGCGGCGGCGCAGAACGTAGACCCATGCGAGGGTCACAAAAACGATCAGAAGCCAAACCGACAGCAGAGCTGGAATTGCCGGCGGCGTCCAGAATGGGGCGCGCCGCACAAGGAACAGATCCGCGGGCGGGCGTCGCTGGATGCGAAGGCTGCCCGGATCTTCCTGCACAAATTCATTCGGCCTGTTGGGATCATTCTGGCCGGAAGCAGCAGCTGCCAGTCGAGGCGCGCTTTCTCCCCTGACTCGCAGCGTAGCCAGCACCAGGCGTGGCGCGCCGGGCTGCCCCTCGAAGGTGTGCCCCCGGTATGGCGGAACGATGCTTCCGCGATCGGAAGAGCCGGTTCTGATCGATGCCGTTCCCGTAATCGTGTCGTGATTCGAGAAGGCAGACCTCTGCCATAGCGCGGCGCAAAGAATTCCCGCACCCAATAATGGTCCCAGGATGGCCGCTATCCTGATCCCCGAAAAGCTGCTGCGGCTCATGCCAGCAATCATCCATTGCCGAACCTCCCCGGGCCATACAACTTTGGCTATTAGCCGTACCCTAATGGAATCAGAAGACTTATCGCAGATTGCGGAGCCGCCGAAGCCATCCCTCAAACCGGATCCGAACCGAGCGCAAAAACCAGCTCCTTCGACGCCCATGGGCCGTTTCCTGGACCCGCAGCAGACTTCAATGTACTTTGGGCACCATGCCGAATCTCTATGCGCTCGTGGTAGGCATCGATAACTATCCCCCGCCCGTCCCGATCCTCCGCGGATGCGTGAACGACGCCAATGCATTCCGGCGCATTCTCCTGGAGCAGTACAACGTTCCGCCCGACCAGGTGGTCACCCTGCTGAACGCCGACGCCACACGCGAGGCCGTCATCGACGGTTTTCGCGAGCATCTCTGCAAGGCGAAGGCCGGCGACATCGCCGTCTTCTTCTATGCGGGCCACGGTTCTCAGGAACCTACCACCGGCGTGTTCCTCGCCATCGAGCCCGATTACAAGAACGAGACCATCGTCTGCTACGATAGCCGCCTTCCCAGGGGCTACGATCTGGCCCACAAGGATTTGGAGGGCTGCGATCTGATTGACAAGGATTTTGCCGTCCTGATCCAGAATGTCGCCGCCACTGGCGCCCGTCTCACCCTCGTTCTTGACAGCTGCCACTCCGGATCGGCGGACCGCGACGCCGACGACATCGAAGTCATCCCGCCCGGCGTGCGCAGGGCGCCCGCTCGCGAGGAGCCCCAACCTGACTCGGCCTACCTGCGCAAGCCCACAGAAATCGTCGCATTGCTGCGCAACATGGATGCTGCCTCGAGCACTGACAGAACGAAACAGGCGCGTCGCTTCGTGGAGGGCGCGTCCGGGTCCCATGTGTTGTTTGCGGCCTGCAGCGACTCCGAGAGCGCCAACGAGTATCACCTGGGACCCCACGGCGCCTTCACCTATTGCCTCCTGCAGGTGTTGCTGGACGGTAAACCGATCAGCAACCAGGAGCTGTATACGCGCACCCACGACTTGCTGCAGTCCCTGTACCCGATACAGCATTCCCATCTGGTGCCGGTGGGGGATGAGGACGAGTTGCGCAACAGCCAGTTCCTCGGGCTCACCCCCATGCCGCGCGGCAACTTCTTCATGGCCTGGTGCGACCGGGGTGCCTGGAAGATAGATGGCGGCCGCCTGTACAACCTCGGCGTTCGCGATGCCGTGGCGCTCTATCCGGCGAATTCCTCAGCTGACAACCTGGCCGACACGACGAAGGCCCTCACCACAGCCACGCTGACTGCAGCCGGACCCTCCGAGAGCACGGTCGCTGTCGCCGATGTTTCGAGGCTGGACCCGCAGCAGCAGTACAAAGCAGTCGTCACCGTGCGGGCAGGCCGCATTAACATTCGGCTCGACGGCGATCCCACCGCTCTGACCGAGCTGCGTTCCGCGCTGGAGTTCTCGGTCTACGTGCAGGAGGGAACCTCGCCGCGCTTCATCGTCCGTGCCGGCAGCGATGGCTACCAATTCGAGCTTCCGAATTCGGCGCAGAACATCCCAGGGCCGTTCGACGCAACGCCGGATGGCATCCAGAGCACGGTCGCTGCTCTGGAGCACATGGCGCGGTGGACGATGCGCGTCGAGTTGAGCAACGAATCGTCGAGCATTGCCGTGGACGATGTGGATCTCGCGGTGAGCTATTACGACAAAGACAGCCAGAACCACGACCAGTTTCACGGTCTCTATGTTCCGCCCCTCGCCACGCTGCCCCTGCAGTATCGGAACGATCAGCCGCCCAGCATCCGCATGCGCGTTACGAACCGGAGTTTGAGCACGCTCAATTTCGCCTTCCTCGTCTGCAGCAGCGACTGGCAAATCACGACTGCTTTCCTGCCTCAGGAATGCATCACGCTGAACCCGACCGAGGAGATCCCCCTGCGCGACGGAGATCCCATCACCATGACGTTGAAGCCGGGCGCAACCGAAGCGCACGATCATATGGTGCTGGTGATCAGCCGGGACCCGTTCGACGCTGCCGCCTTCGCTTTGCCGAAACTGACGAACGCCGCGGTCACCCGGGATATCGATACGTCCCCCGCAGCGCCGCCGCCGCCCCCAGGCGACTTCGCCACGCGTCGCCTGGAAATCATCACGCGGCGTTAGCGGCTAGCTGTCTTTGGGTTCGAGCCCGCGGCCCGTCTTGTCATCCACATTGCGGCCTGGGCCATCGAGGCCACGCCCGGTCTTGTCATCGACGTTGCGGCCCGGACCATCGAGGCCACGACCGGTCTTGTCATCCACATTGCGGCCCGGACCCTCCAGGCCACGACCCGTTTTGTCATCCACGTTGCGAGTTGGCTGCTTGCTGTCGCTCATTAGGCATCCCTTCTGGAAGTGGGACCTCGTCAGTTTCGAATCGGTTCAGGAGCCCGGGGATCGGTGCGCAGGGCCTTCAATTCCGGCACCTTTTTAGCATAGTCAACTGAAAACCCCAACTGCAGCGCCTGCGCGATCAGGCGCAGCGCCTCTGTTCGGTCGCCCAGCAACTCATACGACTCCGCGTCACACTCCACGACATCGGGGTCATGCGGCGCCAGCACCAGCGACTTGCGGATCAGAGGCAGTGCCTGTTCCGGCTCGCGGAGATTTGCATAGTACTGCCCGAGCTTCGATACCAAATAAGAATCATTCGGAGTTGTCTTCAACTGTTCACTGCCCAGCTGGATGGCTTTGACGAAGGAGTTTCGAACGTCCTTCGGATCACCGTGGCCCCACAGTTCCACAGAAGCGAGGTTTCCCCATGCCACCCAATCGGACGCATTCGCCCGAACTGCCCGCTCATACATTGCGATTGCCTCGGGCGTCTTCTCCTCAAGCATCAGGACGTGCCCCAGCGACATCATCGTCTCTTCCAGAGGGTTCAGTTGCAGAGACTGCTCGTACGTCCGCTCCGCCTCATCCAGGCGATTCTCTTTCCGATAGGTGATCCCCAGATTGCGCAGCACCGTCGCATTGTCCGGCGTCTTTTCGAGCGCGATCTTAAAGTCGGACTCAGCATCCTTGAAGTCGCCGACATCCAGCTCCAGCGCTCCTCTCAGATACGGCCAGCGCCACTCATCCGGGGCCAGGTCGATCGCCGTCTGAAATTCTTTCTTCGCATCATTCATGCGCCCCTGCACGCGATAAGCCTCGGCCAGCGACGCATGCGCATCCGCGCTCATCGGGTCGAGTTGCTGCGCCTGCTGCAATTCCTGCATGCCCAGGCCGGTGTGGCCCTGCGCGATGTTCAGATTCCCCAGTGTCACCTGCACCGCCGCCAGATTCGGATTCAGTTTCTCCGCGCCGGCCGCTGCTTCGTTCGCCTGATCCGCCCACTCCTGCTTTGACGTGTTGAGATACATCCTCCAGTCAGCGCTTGCCAGGCCGGCCTCCGCCAGCGCGAAGTTCGGCGACCGCTGCAGAACGCCCTGGAAGAGCCCGATCGCCTTCTCCGTGTTGCCCGGCTTGTCGTAGCGGTCCAGCGTGGACTCGGCCGCGAGATAGTCCTGATATGCTGCCGGCGTTGTGCCCGCAGCGCGCGCCCGCATATGCTGCCGCACGGTGGGAAACAGAAGCGCGGCGGCGGCAATCATCACAACCGCAGCACCCATTGCCCGGCTAATTCGCCGCCCTCGCCCCGCTGCAGGAGCCGCGTTCATCATCTCCGCCTGAGCGATGGCCAGTGCTTCGCCCAGGCGTGCCGCACTGACCCATCGCTGCGCAGGATCGCGCTCCGTTGCCTTCTGAATCACCTTCTCCAGCGGTCCAGGAATCGCAGGCCGCTGCGCCGGCTCCTGTTGCCGCACCGATGGATAGGTAGCCGCGCACAGATAGAACAGCAAAACGCCAACCGCATACAGGTCGCTCTGCACCGAGGGCGGATCGCCCGCCAGCAGCTCCGGCGCCATGTAATTCGGCGTGCCCGCAATGCCGGCCTCCTGGCGCAGCTCCTGGCTCAGCCCGAAATCCATCAGCAGCACGCGCCCACTCTCGTCACGCATGCAGTTGCTGGCTTTGATGTCCCGATGCAGCAGGCCCGCGCTGTGCACCGCAGCGAGCGCATCGCACAACGCGATCCCCATCGCCGTTGCCTCCTGCGCCGGCAGCGGCCCGCTGGTTTCCACCATGCGTTGCAGCGTGCGCCCCCGCACGAAGTCGCTCCAGAAGCCAACGCGCCCATCGTGACGATCCACCCCGTACGCGGCAACAATCCCCGGATGCCGCACCCGCGCAATGGCCCGCGCCTCGGCCACGATCTCGGCATATTGCTGCTCTGCGTTCAGATCGCGCGGCAGCAGCAACTTCAGCGCCACCTCCCGCTCCAGCACCGGATCCCACGCGCGATACACCTCGCCGAACGAGCCCTTCCCGATCCGCTGCAGCAGCTGGAACGGCCCCCATTTTGCAGATTCCTGCGCAGCCGTCTGCTCCGGAATGACTGCCCATGTCGCTTCACTGAGCGGCAGGCCCATCGTCTGCATCGCGCCCGCGACCGAAGGCCGTCTGGTCGGATCCGGATCGAGACACGCCGCAATCGCCTCCTGCCACTCCGGCGGCTGCTGCCCGCTGTCCTCGAGTCCCTCACACATCGCGCGCAACAGAGTGCCGAAGGCGAAGACGTCGTCCGCAGCCCCGGTCCTCGCATCCGGCTCGCTTGTCCGTGCGCTTGCCAGCCGTGGCCGCGATCCGCCCTGCGCCACTCCCATCAGCGTGACCCGCAGCCTGTCCCCGTCTCTATCGATCAGAACGCCGGAGCTGGTGAGCACCCCAAAAGAGCGGCCCGCGGCATGGGTGGCCGCGAGCTCGTCACCGATCCGGGTCGCGATCCTCACAACCGAATCGCGATCGAGGCTCGATGAGCGAAGGTGAGCAGCTAACGAGATCGCCGGAGTGGCCGGTTCAGCCATTCTGCTCCTTGATCAAAGCGGAATCGGCGCGTTCAGGGGGCGAGGGCGTGCATCCATCATAGGGCAAAGCGCGAACCGCCTCGCAACCTCCCCCATCCATCGATTCTCGTCGCCATTCCCGCGTACACTGGACGACACCAGCACATCGCATCGGGCCCCTTTCACAGCATGATTCGTGTATCCCCACGATTCCTGGAGAACGCGCATGAGCTTTCTTTCCGATCTTTGGTCCACCTTCGCTTCCTCTTCCGATGCAGCCATCGATCGGATTTACCACACTCCCGCAAAGCAGTGGGTCGCGCAGTTCGCGCCTCCCACCTCAGCGCCAGGCCTCGCCGCCGCACAGCAGACGCCGATCCTCGCCTCGAAGCACTACGTCACCGTCACCGCGCAAAAAATTGCAGTGCCCAACGCGCGGGTCCTGTTCACCACGTTTTATCCCGCCGTGCATTCCACCGTTCTCGTCCGCAACGCCGCGGGACAAGTCAACAGCATCTCCACCTTCACCGTGCTCGATCCCGATCTGATCGCCATCGACGCCCATGCCCCGGAAAAAGTCGTCCAGGGTCCGCGCACTCTGCTCGATTCCGCGCCCTTCCTCGGTGCGCAGTTCGTCTCCACCTTCGCGCTGCTGTCGGTGAAAGCCGTCGACTACGCAAGGCCGTTTCTGTCCACGCTGGAGAAGCTCTCCTCGCTCGCCGGCGTCAGTTTCTTCGCCGCCGCCGCGCCCTTCGCCGAGCCGCTGCTCACCGGCATCCAGGCGCTCACTCAGCTCTCCGGCGGAGCCGGCACGCAAATCGTCTACGCGGGAAACCTCCCCCTGAACACAGGAATCTTTCTCATCGCCGCAACCGAAACCGCCGGTTTCACCTGGTCCAGCTACACTTTCGCGCAGGACTACACGCTCCTTCGCCAGGGCGCCCCGGTGGCCGACTTTCCCTACATGGTTCTCACCGTCGAATCGTCGGACGAACGCCTTAACTGGAAGGAGATTCCCGCACTGCGATCCGCCGAAGATGCGCTCGATCAAGCCGTCAAAGCCGCAGGACGAAAAATATCTGTCGAAGGCTCCGACGAACGGAACCAGGTGGATCAGGCGCTCTACGCCTTTCGCTGGGCCTGCCTGCATTGTGACGATCTTTGCCGCGCCGACGCTCTGCGCGTTGCCGACCTTGCCCAGGACGACGTCACCGCACTGCTGTCTGGCGGCGGAATCAAAGCTCCCGCCACACGCAGCCTCGACGATTTTGACGTCGCCCATGCCAGGCCCTTTGCACCCGGTTTTTCTCTGGACAAAATTGCGCTGTTCCCCCGGCCTCGCTGATCCCGATCGCCCGCGATAGAAGCCCATGCCTGCTCCTCTGAAGCCGATCGTCTACATCGCCTTTGCCAACGACCGCGTCCACGCCGATAAAGAGCTGGGCCTCGCGAAGGAGCGGGACAACATCAGGGCGGCGATCAAAGGCACTCCAGAAACCACCGGCGGGCGCGACCGTCTCGCCGATCTCCTTAACAGCTGGGATCTGATCGCGACCGACAACCTCACGCCGCGCTCTCTCACCGAGCCCTTTCACACGAATCGCGTCGCCATCTTCCACTATGGCGGCCATGCCAGTCCTGAAGCACTGCTGCTCGAAACCGAAGACGGCAGAAACATCGGCACCAGTGCCACCAGCATCGTTCCTTTTCTCGAAGATCAGAAGAGCCTGAAGCTGATTTTCCTGAACGCGTGCAGCACAAAGCTGTGGGCCACCGCGCTCGCCGGGCGCACCAAAGGCGCGCTCTGCATCATCGCGACTTCCTGTAAGGTTCTCGATCCCATCGCGCTCCAGTTCTCCCATGACTTCTACAACAGCCTCGCCGCTGAAGCCACCATTCAGGACGCCTTCAAGTCCGCCATCGACGGCATCAACGTTAAGCTCACCGGCAAAGCGCGCGACTTCGGCGACCTCGAGCACGAAACCGATGGCCTGCCATGGGCGCTTTATCCGGAAGGACCCTGCGCCGCGAAAAGCTGGAAGCTTTCGAGCGCTCTCAGAAATCCGCTGCTTGGAATCCCTGCTCTCAGTCCGGATGGGTACCCGATCCCGGACTGCCCCTACCTCTCCATCCGCGGCCACCAAAAAGAGGACGCGCAAATCTTCTTCGGCCGCAACGCCGAAATCCGCCAGATCTACGACTGGGCCATCCACAATACGCAGTCGGATACGCAATCGCCCATCCTGCTGCTCTACGGCCAATCGGGCAGCGGCAAGTCTTCGCTGCTGCGCGCCGGCGTCTGGCCGCGTCTCGACGATCCCCCCGCCGACAAGCCGCGCACCGACGACCGCAAGCCTCGCGCCGACGTCGGCTACTTCCGCCGCCAGGAAAACCTGGTCGACGACCTCAACCTGGGCCTCTCGCTCGCCACGCACATCGCCGACCCTGCCCTCGCCGCCGATGCCTGGCTGCGCAGCGAAAAGCCCAACGTCATCCTTCTCGATCAGATCGAGGAAGCCATCACCCACCGCCTCATCCGGAAAAAGGCTAACGATCTCAAAGCGGCAACCGATCCCAACACCGAGCTGGCAGATTTCTTTAATCGCATTGTCGCAATCTTCATCGACCCCCAAACCGGTGAGCCGCGCATCCCCAAAACCAAAGCCCGCCTCATTCTCTCGTTCCGCAAAGAATTCCTGGCTGAAATTCGCAATCCTCTCGTCGATCGCATCCCCGCGCTCGTCCAGGATTTCTGGCTTGATCGCTTCAGCGAGCAAAACATCGTCGACATCGTCGAGGGCCCCGTTCTCCGCGACGACCTCCGCGCAAAATACAAAATTGCCCTCGAGCAAAACGGTTCGGACAAAGGTGGCTTTGCCCAATATCTTGCCGACCGCCTCTACGATCCGTACTCGCCCGTCGCCACCATCCTCCAGCTGGAACTGAATCGCCTCTGGGACTTCTGGCACTCCGCCGATCCCTCGGAGCAGCAGGCGCTCCAGAATCCTGCCGGTGTGGCGCAACTGGAGTTGTGCGCCTGCCGCGGTCAGAAGGATCCTCTCGGGCGCGATCAAAACGACGCTGGCCTCTGCTATTCGCGCCGCCTCTACGACAAAATCTCTTCGCGCGATGCCCTCCGGCAGTTCCTGCTCGATCAGCTCGCGGCCATCGGCGACCCCGCGCTGAACAAAGACCCCGAACTCCAACTGCCCACGCTGACCAAAAGCCTCAGGTTCGCGCTGAACAAAGGTCTCCAGCTCGATCTCCTCTTCGAGCACACCTCCAGCCTCGCAACCTCACAACGCCGCGGCCTGAGCGAGTTAAAGAAGAAATATGAACGCAGAATCTCCGCTGCCGATCTCGACTGCCTCCTCGAAAGCAACAAGAAGCTGCACCTGTTAGCCGATCTCTCCGACGACCCCGACACAAAAATATCCGCCGCTGAGCTCTCCCAACCGGCCTGCGCCGAACAGGAAACCGCAACCGTTCTCGCCCACGACACCCTCGCGCCCGTCGTCCGCCGCGAATTCGATCTCTCCCACAATCCCGGTCAGATCACCCGCCGCATCCTGGAAGATCGAGCCCGCGGCTGGACCAACAAGGAAAAAGGGGATTACCTCGACGCCTCCGATCTCCGCCTCGTCCGCAAGGGTCTGCGCTACATGCGCGCCACCACTTCCGATGAGAAGCGCCTGCTCCACGCCAGCAAATGGCGCCGCCGCAGGCACGTTTCTCTCATGGTGCTCGTGATCCTGGCCATCGTCGTCATCTTCGCCAACGAGGGCCGTCGCACGGTGGCCTCCATGCGCCTCGCCAACGCCGCGCGCGAGGCCGTCGCCGAGCACTATGATCGCGCCCTGCTGCTCAGCGCCGCTGCCCTGCAAATGGACCCTACCTCTGATGAAGCACGCGACGCCATCGCTTCCATCTACGAGGCACGGTCCGATGCGATCACCTACCTCCACACCGACGCAGGCAACCAGGAAGCCATGGCCTATGCCCCGGACGGTCAGTCCCTGTTCATCGCCGGCCCCCGGGGCGCGATCGAGCTCTGGGACGTGGCTGCGAAGAAGCGGGTCTGGAGTGTCCCGACCGGCGATCTGCTGCGCAAGATCGTTCTCAGCCCGGACGGGCAATGGCTCGCGCTCAGCGGTGACCGTAAGCCGCCCCAACTGTGGCGAGCCTCCGACGGCTGGAAAACCTCCGCGCACACGGTCATCTCGAGTGCCCTGGAGGACGCGCCGGGCGCCTTTCGCGTCGCCTCGCTCGCGTTCAATCGCGATGGAACCCTCCTCGCCGAAGAAGCAGACTGTGGCATCCTCCAGGTTTGGTCTCTGGCTGGTAAAGAACCGCGGCCGCTGCGCTCTCTTTCCGCTGCAGGCCCCGAATGCCCGGCCGCCATTGACGACAGCAAGCTGGCCTTCGACCCCGCCGATCCAAGCCTCCTCGCCAATTGGCGGAGCACAGGCCAGGTCGTCCTGGAGTACGCGCGATCCGGCGCCGTCATCGCTGAGCTGATTCCAGCCTTTGGCGTCTGGCGAGGGAATCCCGGCGTCCTCGCTTTCACCGCCGATGGTACTCGCCTCGCCGTCTCCGCTTCCGACGGCGCCATTGAGCTCTTTGACGTCCCGGCGCGCAAGCTATTGCGCAACTTTGTGCCCGACGCTCCAACCAACCCGCCCATCGCCATCGCCTTCAGCGCCGACGGCTCCATGCTGGGAGTGGCCAGCCGCAACGGTTCGGTCGGTATCTGGGATGTGAACTCCGGCGTCGCTCTGAAGCCCTTCTCCGGAGGAGCCGGCCACCTGAGCTTTTCCGCCGTATTCTCGCCGGACTTCAGCGTCGTCGCGGAAAAACGAATCGCGGATGGAGACATCCTTCTCCTCGATAACAGGCGTTCCCGCGGTGCTGCTCCGCCCCCCTTCGGCCACCTCTCGGTCGCGCGCGCAGCGTACAGTGCCGATGGAAAGTGGATCGCCACCGGAACCTTCGACGGCGTCATCACCCTCTGGAACCCCGCCACCCGCACGCCTGTCTGGCACTATCCCACTGACACCGTCGGGTCCTTCAGTGTTCCGCTTCTTGCTTTCAGCCCGGACAACTCCGGCAAACCCAGTCTGGCTTTTGCCGAGTGGGAAAGAAGCAAGCCGCGGCAGATATTCCTTCATCGCCTCGACCTCGGAACAATGCGGGAGCTGCCCGATCTCACCGCGCCTTCCCACGGAGACTCTCGTCTTCTTGCGGCAGCGTTCCTGCCCAATGGCCAAATTGCCGCCGTCAGCGACAAGGGAATCATCCGCATCTGGAGTCCGCCCGCTCAGACCCCCGTGTCGGTGATCCCCAACGTGGCCGTCGCCTCGTTGCCTGGGAATCAATCGGCCGTCGCCTCGTTGCCTGGGAATCAATCGGCCGTCGCCATCAGTCCTGATGGCAGGTTTTTGGCAGTCCCCAACGGCCCAAACATCGTCCTTTGGGATATTCAGGCTCAACGCGTCGCCGGGAAGATCGCCGCCGGTTCGCCTTTCTTCTACTCCGCGCTCGCCTTCGCTCCCTCCTCCCACGGCGCGTCAAGCCCGTGGCTCGCCGTCGGCGGCCCCAGCGGCTTTTCTCTCTGGCCTCTGCCCCAGGGGCAGAAATCCGCAGCGGACGAACAGCCCGCGCAGGACCTCGCCTTCAGTCCCGACGGAAACTGGCTGGCGATCACCCATGGAGGAGGTGAAGTCCATTTGTGGGATGTGTCGTCGGGCAGGATGCTGGATCAGCCGCTCCAGGCGTTGCTGACCACCTTGCCCGTCGGCGGCTTTGCGCCTGGCGGCGTCGCCTTCAGCCCCGATGGCAAGCAGATCGTTACCGGGGCAATGATGGGCTCTTACCGGGTTCGGAACTGGGACCTCGATTTCGATAAGTGGACGGACCATGCCTGCGCTGTCGCCAATCGCCCTCTGAGCCGCGACGAGTGGAATAGCGTCGTCTACAATTTGGCGCCGTACCCGGACCTCTGTTCCAAATAGAGCTGTTTAGCGGGCGTCTGAGCCCGCAGACGACATCCTGAGCGAAGAGAACAATCTCTTAACAAAATCTATGGAGCACCGGGCGGGAATTGAACCCGCGAATACTGGTTTTGCAGACCAGCGCGTTAGCCCCTTCGCCACCGGTGCTCGCCTCCGCCGCGCCCATCCGGCGCGGCGGCCAACTTCTTCCATCGGGCCGCACGTTCACCGCCGGCCCCGATTCGCTACTCCGGCTGGGCGGTCGTCCGCAGGTAGGGCTTCACCGTCTTGTACCCCGGGAAAATCTTGTCCGCTTCCTCGTTACTGACTGCGCCGCCGATGATGACGTCCTCTCCCTGCTTCCAGTTCGCCGGCGTCGACACCCTGTGCTTCGTGGTCAGCTGGATCGAATCGAGCACGCGCAGAATCTCATCAAAATTCCGCCCCGTCGACATCGGATAGGAGAGCGTCAGCTTAATCCGCTTGTCGGGCCCGATCACAAAGACCGTCCGCACACAGGCATTCTGCACCGGGGTCCGGCCCTCCGACGTCTCTCCTGCCTCCGCCGGCAGCATGTCATAGAGCTTCGCGACCTTCAGTTCCGGATCGCCAATCATCGGATAGTTCACCTGATGACCCGTCACCTCGTGAATATCCGGCTCCCACTTTTTGTGGCTGGCGACCGGATCCACGCTCAGCCCGATCACTTTCGCCCCCCGCTTTGCAAATTCCTTCTCCAGCCCTGCTACCGTGCCCAGCTCGGTCGTGCACACCGGCGTGAAATCCTTGGGGTGCGAAAACAGCACCGCCCAGTGGTCGCCGATCCAATCGTGAAAGCGGATGACCCCGTGGGTGGTCTCCGCGGTGAAATCAGGGGCAATATCGTTGATGCGCAGTGTCATGAAACGTTCTCCTGGGGACTTTACTGTTTTCCTTTGGGGCAAAGTGAAAAACCCACTCGGCCATCGGGCAGCGGGTGGGTTCTGAGTGACCTCGAAAATTCCGGTCGCTTCTCTCAGAGGCGCACCCGCATGGTGCAGCCGAAACAGCAGCACATACACATGCAGGTGGGAGAGAAGACACTCATTCTGATTAACAGCCTAGGGCCTGGCGCCGGTGCCTGTCAAACCTTCCCGAGTCAAAGGCGAAGCGGCTCAGGATTCGCGCTTGGCCTGCCCTGCAAGGCTGCCTTTTGCTGTGGCCGAGACAGCAGAACCTCGCCGGCGGATGATCGAACAGGAAACGTCGATGCCGCCGCCCGCCTTTGCCCGGCCAGCCCCACCGTCCAGCGCAGCCACGAACAGGAGAGCAACCCCCGAATGGCCAGCAGGCACCCGCCATAAGTCATCATGAAGACCAGGGGAAGCGAGAGGGCAGCCCCCACCCTTTTTCCCAGGAAAGCGGCGGACACAACATGAGGAAGGATTTCTTTCGTTGTCGCCAGGCCAATGGGATGGATTAGATAAAGTCCGAAGGTGTGCGCGCGAACATCCACGAACCGGGGCCATGCGGGGTGCTTCAGTTTCATGATCGCCAGCACGGCCACGATCGAATAAATCTGGTTGGTGATGCGCAGCGTGTTCACCGGATCTGCGGAGCGAAGAGAGATAAGCAGCTGTGTCTCACCCATCGCCAGCCCATGCGCCAGCACGACCACTCCGAGCATCACCGCAACGGGGACACGAGCCAGCCACTTCTCCACTGTCGCAAAGTGCCATGAGCCCCAGGCACCCAGCCAAAGGTAGAAAACGAAGCCAAAGAATGCCCGGGAATGCTGAACCGGAAACCAGTGTCCGTAAATGTTGGCCGCGTAAACGAGGCTCGCCACCGCGAAGGCCGCGCCGATCCGCTTATCTCTGAGCACACGTCGAAATACCAGCAGAATCGCCAGTGCGATCAGCAGGTTTGGAACAAACCAATACGTCGACGAAAGGAGCCCGATCTGGACCAGATCGGTGTACAGGTAGCCAAAGGCATCGGGCGAATGGAACGAGAACCGTTGCTGGACAACATCGACCGCGATCCGAAGCCCGCAGTAGCAGAGATACCAGACCAGCCACGGCAGGAAGACATTCTTCAGGCGTCGGGCGTAATACTGCAAAGGGCTGTATTGGTCGATTCGCTCGCCGAACAAAAACCCCGAGATCAGAAAGAACCCGATCGTTCCAAACTTGAACAGCTGCACCAGGCACGTCAGCACCAACGGAAGCGCATTCGGATGCCGGAACACCACATACATCGGCACAGTGTGCCCTGCGATGATCGCCGCCATCGAAAGAAAACGCACGTTGTTGGCAAAGAGATGATTGGCGTCGGTCCCCGCTGCCTGACCTGGTGCGTTGGGTGACGCTGATGCTGTGGGTTGGTCCTTGATGACAGGGGACCGAAGAGCGCCTGTAAAGAGCCCCATGGGAACAAACTCCGAGCAATACCACCTCGGAGCATAGGCCGCGTTCCTCGCCAGCCTGAAGCCAAATCAGGAGTGGGAACTGGCTCTGGTAATGCGTGGAGGACCGGCGCGCAAGGCTTTTTCCCAAAACGGGAATGCCCTGTCTGTTCGGCCGGCCCCTAACCTCAGACCGCCCAGCTTCAGTTCGCCGGAGTCGGAGTATTCCCCAGCGTCTGATAATTGTGTGCGATCTGGAACGTCATTGCGCCGACGTACACGTATTGGGACGCGCGCGCCAGCGACCGCTTGTTGTGGCGCACCAGAAAACGATACGCCTCGTAATTCAAAGCCACCGTGCCCGCCTCGAAGGCGGCAAATGCCGGCTTGTTCTTCACCAGCCCCTGCGGCAGTTCCGCTTCGTGATAATACTGCGGCATCGTCAACGCTTTTTCCGTGCTGGTGTAATCCAGCACCCGGAGCGCCGACGCCGCGCCCAGCAGACCCCAGTCCAGCAGGCCAAAGCGCGGAGTCTGCTCCGTGGCCTGGGGCGCCCGCACCGGATAAACACCCATGGCGGAGCTGCTGTAAGGATCCTCGGGTTGTACCGTCGCATCGGACGGTAGCGGTGCGTTGACCAGCATCGCGGTCTGAGCGGAACAGGTGGCAGCGAACATCAACGAGAGAACCGGCAGAAGCAGGGAGGAGAACCGCATTGATCTACCTCATCGGCTTGAACGACTGCAGTGTTGTCGGCGTGATTGAGAGCGGCATAAACACTGCAAGTCGTGCAATCAATCTCGGCTCGTGGTTTGCGGCTTGGGGAATTCGTGGCGTCGAGCCTGGACTGCCACCACCGCATTTGTTATTGAGATGGTGTAGTGTGGCACGGAAACGCTTCACATGTGCACTTATCTTGCGTCACTTCAATGAGTTACGGGAGGGGGAGATTTGTATGGCTCTTCGGGGAAGGGAAGCAGTGACTGCCCCGTCCAAAATCGGTTACTCGCGCGCGTGATCCAGTTGATGCGATGGTTACTAACGCGTGCAACACCCTCTCGGTACGGTCCGGCAAACCGCAGAAAATGCGGGAGCACCTGCCACAGCCGGGGTAACCAGCGTCGTGCTCGCGCTGCCGAGCGTGCGTCCGACGCAGACAGCTTCAAACCAAACGCTTCGCGGAGAGGTAACTCCACCCATTCGGTGGTCATCGCCCGGTACCACCGCGGCGGACGAACCCATGAACCGGCGCCGGACAAAATAGCATGCGCCATCGTTCTCGCTGCCGGGCTGATGCCCAGCACGTTGGACGCCGCCATCTGCCGGCAGTATGCAGCGAACGCAGCCCAGTCCTGTGGCAGCGCCGCAGGCGGGATCCCGAACAGCGCCGCCGTCGTCTTACTCTCCTGGTAGTACTGTTCGCGTTCCGTGTCGGACAAATGTCCGACACACTCGTACGCCAGCACCGCGCTCTCTACCAGCGTGGCAAAGACCCACCGCAGCGCGGCGACCTCATTCGCTTCGTAGTGCGATCCGCGAGGCCACGCGCCGACCGTGTCCGACATTTCTCCGCGGATGCCCGTGTGCAGCGTATGCAGGTGGCGCGCGGCCGCAAACGCCTGCCCCAGACTGCCGAAGATCATCGTGAACACGATGCGAAACGTATTTTGAAACCGCGCGATCGGCTCGTTGAGCAGCGAGGAATGCTGCGCCAGCGCAGTCGCTACCCATGGATGCGCCAGCTGCAGCAGAGCGGCGCGCCCCGCGCCCAGAAACAACGCCGCCTCCCGATTAATTTTCCAGGTGATCGATTCCGGTCCGAAAATCCCGGCGCGCGGATCCCGTGTCTGACGCGCAATCGAAGCGAGCAGCGCTTCCAGTTCCGCCCGGGAAACGAGGTGTTCCATGCCTTCCATCATGGGATGCGATGGCGGACGCGTGTCAGACGCCGAAGGAATCAGCTAGCCAACGCGGTTTCCGCGCCCGAACTCGCTGCGATGCCGGCTGTAGGTGAAGTAAATCACCAGCCCGATCGCCAGCCACACAAAGAACCGAATCCAGGTCATTACTTCGAGCCCCATCATCAGCACCACGCAGAAAATAATGCTGAGAACCGGAAACACCGGCCCCAGCGGTGCGCGGAATCCCCGCCGCCGGTTCGGTTCGCGATAGCGCAAAATCAGCACGCCTGCCGACACCAGCACAAAGGCGAACAGCGTCCCGATGTTCGACAAGTTCGAAACCGTTCCGATGTCGAACAGTCCTGATGGAATCCCCACCACAAATCCCGCCACCCACGTCGCCACCGCCGGCGTCCGGTACTTCGGATGCACATGCGAGAAAACTGCCGGCAGCAGCCGGTCCCGCGACATGGAAAACCACACCCGCGCCTGCCCCAGCTGGAACACCAGGATCGACGAGATCATCCCCATCAGCGCGCCAATCACCACAAACAGCCGGATCCAGTGCAGCCGATGCCCGCCCGGCAGCACCGACAGCCTCTTCAGCGCGTTCACCACCGGCGCGGCATCGCCCATCATGCTCCTCCACGGCACCAGGCCGGTCAGCACCACTGCGACTCCGATATACAAAATGGTGCAGATGAAAAGCGTGGCGAGAATCCCGATCGGCACATCGCGCTGCGGATGCTTGCACTCCTCCGCCGCCGTCGACACCGAGTCGAATCCGATGTACGTGAAGAAAATAATTGACCCGCCCGTCAGTACGCCCGACCAGCCATTCGGCGAAAACGGATGATAGTACTTCGGCTGAATGAAGCTGGCGCCGAAGGAGACGAAGATCAGAATTGCCGCGATCTTCACCAGCACCATGATGTTGTTCGTCTCGGCCGACTCGCGAATGCCGCGCACCAGCACGATCGTCAGCAGGAACACGATCAGAAACGCCGGTATGTTGAATCCGAAATGCCACCCGGGCGGATACAAATCTTTTCCGGCGAGATCCTGCAACCCCTCCGGCAAATAGGCCGGAGAAATCCATTTGAGCGGCGGATGGATGTTGAACCAGTCCAGCAAATCGACGATGTGCGCCGCGAACCCCACGCTCACGCTCATGTTCGAGAACGCATATTCGAGGATCAGATCCCACCCGATGATCCACGCGATCAGCTCGCCCATCGTCGCGTAGGTGTAGGTGTACGCCGACCCCGCAATCGGGATCATTGATGCCAGCTCCGCGTAGCAGAGCCCGGTGAACGCGCACACAATCGCCACCAGCACCAGCGACAAAGCCAGCGCCGGACCCGAGCCCGGCCGTCCCACCATCGCCGTGTGCCGGATGAAGTAGTCGATCAGCGGTGTGTTTTCAATCGAAGCGACAGGGAACTGCTGCCCCGCGATCGCTGTGCCGATCACCGTGAAAATCCCTGACCCGATGACCGCGCCGATACCCAGCGCCGTCAGCGAAACCGGCCCCAGTGTCTTCTTCAGCGCGTGCTCGGGATTTTCCGAGTCCGAGATCAGTTTGTCGATGGACTTGCACGCGAAGATCTGGGACCTGGGCTGAGTCCCTTCGGGCCGAGATGGCAGCACGGGTTGATCCGGCAACGACAGCTCCTGCGGGAGGAGTGGATGTTGAGTGAGTGTACCCTGGTTCCGCGGGGCTGACGAAGGGGAAATCCGCCAGCCCCGGGATGGTTGGTGAACGCCGCCGCAGCGGCTCTTAGCGCTTGCTCTGCCCGCGTACCAGCTTCTTCACCTTCTTCTTCTGTGACCCGCGCGGTACCGTGCGCTTGGCTTTGGGAGCGGCCTTCTTACGAGCCGCGCGTTTGATCTTCTTCCGTTCTTCCTTATCTGCAGTTGCTTTCGTATTTGCCATTCAATTCCCTGGCCGCCAGGAACCAGCGGCGTTGTTGTGTAAGTGAGCTTCTTTGCAAGGATAGATGAAACACTGGCGCTGCGCATCTCTCCCGCCCCCCGCCGCTGCCCGGGTTCATGCCAACGGCCGATTTGCTCCGCTATAATCCGGCTCACCATGAAAGTGTCCGCGTTCCTTCTCGTGATCGCAGCTTCTATCCCTGCGGCCGCTCAGTCCTCCATGTCGATGACCACGACCGACACGTCCGTCCCTGGCGAACGACTCGGCACCGTCTCCTTCTCCGTCTCCTGCGCGCCCGCTGTCCAGCCGTCTTTCAACCGCGGTGTCGCCCTGCTGCACGACTTCTGGTACGAAGAAGCGCGTCCGCAGTTCGAGCGCATCGCGAAAGCCGACCCCACCTGCGCTATGGCCCACTGGGGCATCGCCATGAGCGGCTTCCACCAGATCTGGGATCGCCCCGATCCCGCCACCATGAGGCTTGGCTGGGATGAGATGCGCAAGGCGCAGGCTACTCCGCCCGCGACCGCGCGCGAGCGCGAATACATCGCAGCCCTCGCCACCTTCTTCAAGCCCGGTCCTGAGGATTACCCCGCACGCATCGCCGCTTACTCGTCCACCATGGGCGCTCTCTACGCGCACTATCCGCAGGACATCGACGCCGGCGCCTTCTACGCGCTCTCGCTGCTCGCCGCCAAATCTCCCACCGATACCAGCCAGACGCAGGAGCACAAAGCCATGGCCGTCCTCGCGCCGCTCTATACCGCGCATCCTGACAATCCAGGCCTGGTCCACTACGTCATCCACTCCTGCGACAACCCCGCCATGGCCAAAGATGGCCTCGCCGCCGCCCAGCACTACGGCGAGATCGCGCAATCCGGCCCCCATGCCGTCCACATGTCGGGCCACATCTTCGCCCGCCTTGGCATGTGGCCCGAAGACATCGCTTCGCAGAAGGCCTCCATCCAGGCGTCGGAAGACGCCGAAGCCCATCACCGGAGCGGCATCATGGACGAGCCGCATTCCTACGACTTCATGATGTATGCCGATCTGCAGAGCGGGCAGGATGCCGCCGCGCAGCAGATCCTCGACACCGTGCCCGCCGTCCTCGACCGCCTCAACGCCATGCCAGGCATGGGCAACGGCTACATGGCGGGAATGATCGACTACTACCGCCTCAAGTTCCCCGTCTTCTACTCGCTCGAGCTGCGCGACTGGCAGACCGCCGCCGCTCTTCAGCCCCCGGCAGGCGCGCTGCCTGAAGATCAGGCCATGGCCTGGTGGGCGCGCTCTGTCGCCGACGGCCATCTGCACCACGCCGCCGAGGCGCAGCACGACCTCGCCCAGTTTGACGCCCTCATGGCCGAAGTCAGAAAAGGACCGCACGCCTTCGAGGCCGAGTCAACCGGGACAAAAATCTGGCGCTCCGAGATCGCCGCGTGGAGCAGCTTCGCTGCCGATCACCAGGACGATGCCCTCCACCAAATGCGCGCCGCCGCCGATCTGCAGGACAAAGTGGGTCAGGGCGAGGTCGATATTCCCGCGCGTGAAATGCTCGCCGATATGCTGCTCGATCTGCATCAGCCACAACCGGCGCTCGCCGAGTATCGCGTCGCCCTCCAGCTCAGTCCCAACCGCTTCAATGGCCTTTACCACGCCGGAATGGCCGCGGAAGCCGCGGGCGACAAGGCTGCCGCTGCGGAGTACTTCGCGGCGCTCCTCAAGTCGACCGGCAACGGCGGGCACTCGTCTCGTCCGGAACTTGCCTATGCGAAGAAGTTCGTCTCCTCGGCGCAGCTCGCCGCAAAGCAGGGAGGTCAATAACGCCGCGCAGCGGGCGCCGGGTGGCCCATTCAAGCCTTCTGTTGGCTTGAGTGGGGAAGTCACAGCCGCTCGAGCTGAGCAAATTTCTCCACCAGCTTTTTCACGCCGAACCCTGAAAATTGCACCGTCAGCTTCGCGTCGTCGCCGTCGCCCTCGCGCTTGAACACGATCCCCTCGCCATATTTCGGATGCCGCACCCGCTGTCCGTTGCGAAATCCCTTCGCCCCCGTTGGCGCCGGAACATCGAGCTTCGGGCGCGCAGCCTTTGCCGGCACGCCGCGCCCCCCTCCGCGTCCGGTAAAGAATTGCGCAATGTTGTCGACGGAATCTCCCGGTCGTCCCCCGCGCCCCGCCGCGCCCGCACCCACCCGGCTTGACGACGGTCTGCCCGAAGCAGCTCTGCCGTGCGAAGCGCTCTGATCCTCATCCTCGTAGCTGTAGTGCCGCGAGCTATAATCGTCGCCGCTGCTGCGACCCAAGCGTGAAGGCGTCTCCGTGTAGCTTGCCGCGTAGCCGCTCCAGCTCGTCGCACGTCCGCGCCCGCCGCTCAGATCTTCCAGCAGATGCTGCGGGATCTCCTCCAGAAACCGCGAAGGAATCGTCGCCTCCGGCATGTCGTTCCCGTAACGCCGCCGATAGCGCGCCCGCGTCACCACCAGCGAATCCATCGCCCGCGTCAGCCCGACATAGCAGAGCCGCCGCTCCTCTTCCATTTGCGGCGGATCGTTCAGCGTGCGCGAGTGCGGGAACAATCCCTCTTCCATTCCGGCCAGCACCACCAGCGGAAACTCCAGTCCCTTGGCCGAGTGCAACGTCATCAGCGTTACCCGCGCCTGCGGATCGTACTGGTCCGCATCGCTGACCAGCGCAGCATGATCCAGAAACTCCGCCAGCGTCTCCCCGCGCTCCTGCGCATCCTGCGCCGCATTGGCCAGTTCCTTCAGGTTCTCAATCCGTGAGAACGCCTCCGGCGTTCCTTCTTCCTCGAGCGATCGAATATACCCGGTCCGATCGATGATGAACTTAATCAGTTCGGGCAGTGTCGCCGCATCGCCCGGCTTGCGAAATCCCGGCACCGCCTCTGTCTCGCCCTCGCCCGTGCCGCTCGCAGCCCGGAGCCCGGTGCCCGGCGCCTCCGCATGCTCCACCGCCGGCTCTGCGTCGAAGATCCGGAACTTCGCCGGCTCAAAATCCTCCGCGCCCTCGGAGATGAAGTCGTCGCCCTCAACATCGTGCGTCAGCGCCAGCATTCCCTGTGCCGCCGCGCCGAAGTCAAAGCTCGTGTCGTCCGCGGCAGCCGCCATCTCACTCTCGCCCGCTGCGCGATCGGCGCCCGGTGCCCGGCGCCCGGTGCCCGATTCTTCGGCCGCCACATCCGCGATTAGTTTCTCCGCAAATTCCGCGCCCATCATCGCCCGCGCATCCTGAATAATCTGCTGAAATCCATCCAGCGCCGCCAGCGAGCGCTGCGGCAGCAGCTTCGCGTCGATCGCGCGGCTGATCCCCGTCCACACACTCGACCCCGTTTCCAGCGCGATCCGTTCCAGCGTCTCCATTGTCGTCTTGCCGATGCCGCGAGCTGGCGTGTTCACCACCCGCTGCAGCGCAATCGAGTCATGCGGATTCTGCACCAGCTTCAGATAACTCAGCAGATCCTTGATTTCCGCGCGTTCGTAGAACGAGAACCCGCCCACCATGGTGTACGGAATGTTGTACCGCCGCATCGCCTCTTCAATCAGCCGCGACTGCGAATTGGTCCGGTACAACACCGCGGCCTTGCCGCCCTCCGGCTCTTCGCCCGCCTTCCGCAGATATTTCTGGATCGAATCGGCGATGAACAGCGCCTCATTCTCCCCGTCGGGCGCCTCGTAGTACCCGATCAGCGCTCCGCCCTCGCGCGAGGTCCACAGCCGCTTACCCTTGCGCTCCGTATTGCGCGCCACCACCGCCGACGCGGCCTCCAGAATGATCTGCGTCGACCGGTAATTCTGCTCCAGCCGCACCGTCTTCGCGCCCGGAAAATCCTTCTCAAATTCGAGGATGTTGCGAATATCCGCGCCACGCCACGAATAAATGCTCTGATCCTCGTCGCCCACCACGCAGACGTTTTTGTCCTCGCCGGCCAGCAGCTTCATCAGCTCATACTGCGGCCGATTCGTGTCCTGATACTCATCGATCATCACGTGCCGGAATCGCCGGTTATACCGCTCACGCGTCTCCGACGACACCTTCAGCACCCGCACCGCCTCCAGCAGCAAATCGTCGAAGTCCAGTGCGTTCGCCTTGCGCAGCTCCTTGCGATATCCCTCAAAAATGTGCGCGACCTTCTCACTGATGGGATCCGCCGACTGCAGATAAAACTCCTGCGGATCGATCATGTGGTTCTTCGCCCACGAAATCTTCCCCAGCGCCACCCGCGGCGTCAGTTGCTTATCGTCCAGCCCCAGCCGCCGCATCACCGCCTTCACCACCGCCTGCTGATCCGTCTCGTCGTAAATCGCGAAGCTCTTCGTCAGCCCCTCGTTGTTCACGCGCAGCACTTCAATGTCCCGCCGCAGCAGCCGCACGCAAAAAGAATGAAACGTCGAAATCAGCGGCTTTGCCAGCGATCCGTGCCCGATCAGCTTCTCCACGCGCTCCGCCATCTCGCCGGCGGCCTTGTTCGTGAACGTCACTGCCAGGATCGCATCCGGCGCCACTCCGCGCTCCTCGATCAGATACGCAATCCGGTGCGTGATCACGCGCGTCTTCCCCGACCCGGCTCCGGCCAAAATCAGCACCGGCCCATCGACGGCTTCGACGGCTTCGCGCTGCTGCGGATTGAGTTTCTGGAGGAGATGCTGCAAGGGATCGCTCTCTTCTATTTTAATCGCTCGCGCCGCCTGTTAATTTTGCACGTATGCCGTTCCTGGTCGCGCGCGACCTCACCAAAACCTACGCGAAAAACGCCGCACCCGTCGTCGACCGCATCTCCTTCTCCCTCGCGCGCGGCGAAACCCTCGGCCTCGTCGGCGAATCCGGCTCTGGCAAGAGCACCATTGCCCGCATCATCCTCGGCCTCGTCGAGCCCACCAGCGGCTCCGTCACCTTCGACGGCCACACCGTCACCGGCGTGCCACAGCACAAACTCCGCCCGCTGCGCCGCCGCATGCAGCCCGTCTTTCAGGATCCCTACGCCGCGCTCAATCCGCGCATGCGCGTCGAGCAGATCGTCACCGAGCCGCTCGTCATCCACGAAAAGCACAGCCGCGCCGAACGCCGCCGCCGCTGCCAGGAACTCCTCCGCCAGGTCGGCCTTGACGACTCCGCCCTCCCGCGCTATCCACACGAATTCTCCGGAGGCCAGCGCCAGCGCATCAACATCGCCCGCGCCCTCGCCCTTCGCCCCGAACTGCTCATCCTCGACGAGCCCGTCTCGGCGCTCGACGTCAGCGTCGGCGCGCAAATCGTCAATCTGCTGCGCGACCTGCAGCGCGACTTCTCCCTCACCTACCTCTTCATCTCGCATTCCATGCCGCTCGTGCGCTACCTCTCGACCAACATCGCCGTCCTCCGCGCCGGAAAACTCGTCGAGTACGGCAGCCGTGATCAGGTTTGCGAATCGCCCCGCGAGGACTACACGCGCCAGCTCGTCGCCGCCACGCCGGAAATCAAGGCAGAGTAGGGAACGGCAACCAGCTACCGGCCACGGGCTACAGGCTACCGGCTGTCGATACAATCGAGCCAGTGCACTCCACGGTCCTCCACTACATCTTCTTAGCCTTTGCCGCCGGTCTCGGCGGACTCGTCAACTCCGTCGCAGGCGGCGGCGGCTTCCTCGTCTTTCCCTCGCTCGTCAAGGCCGGCCTTCTCCCCATCCAGGCCAATGCCACCAATACCGTCGCTCTCTGGCCGGGTCAGTTCACCTCCATCGCCGGCTACCGCGAAGATCTGCGCAAAAATCACCGCCTCGTCATTCCCGTCGTCATCGTGGCGTTCATCGGTGGTCTCGGCGGTGCACTGACACTGCTTCGAGGCAGTCAGAATTCTTTCATGCGCCTGGTGCCCTATCTCTTCCTCCTCGGTTCCGTGGCCTTTGCCCTCAGCGGCCCCATCGGACGCATGGTGCGCCGCCGCGCCGCCGAGCAGGCCGCGCATCCCGACCAGCTGCATCGCGTCGCGATCGTCCCCATGCTGCTGGCGCTCCTCGCCATCACCTACTACATCGGATACTTCGGCGCCGGCGCGGGCCTTCTCACCATGGCCGCCCTCGCGCTCTGCGGTGTCGAACGCATCGCGGAGATCAACGCTCTCAAAGTCGTGATCACCACGGTTGCCAACGCCGTTGCCGCAATCGCGTTCATCATCGGCGGCGCGGTCGAGTGGCGCTACTGCTGGCTCATGATGATCGCCTGCGCCATCGGCGGCTACACCGGCGCCCGCCACTCCCGCCGCATCAGCGATCGTATCCTCCGCCCCATCATCATCGCCCTCGGCTTCACCGTCGCCATTTACTTCTTCATTCACCGGAAGGGCATGTGAGCACAATGTCGCCCCTGGTCAACGCCATCGGACTCGTGGCCGCACTCTGCACCACCATCTCCTTCGTGCCGCAGCTCATTCGCGTCTGGCGTCTGCGCAGCGCGCGCGAAATCTCGCTCCTCATGTTCCTGGTCTACGCGCTGGGCGTCTTTCTCTGGCTGCTCTATGGAATCTTCATCCACTCCCTGCCCGTCATTCTTGCCAACGCCGTTAGTCTCGTGCTCACCTTCGCCATGCTCGCGCTCAAGCTCAAGTTCGACCGCTAATACAAACAGGACACTCCGCGCCCAATCATCCGGACGCGGAGAGTCCCCGGTTGGATATAGATTTTTGCGATAGCCCCCTACTGGCTACCGGCTACCGGTTACAGGCTACCGGTTACCGGCAGCAGTCGCCTGGGCAGCACGACGACTGACCCTGGCAGCAACTCGCACCACAGCAGCTGCCCGGGCAGCAGTTTACGCCAGGCTTGCAGCACGAGGCGCCGGTCAGCGCCAGGGCAGACAGGGAAAACAGCGAGGTCGCGAGCAGAGCAATGATTTTCGCTTTCATGGGATTCTTCCTTTCGTGTGAAAAAGACACCGTTGCAGGCATGCAGGATCAAACGCACGCGTAAAGACACGGCGACACACCAAAGCTCTAAATGCGGAGATCGTCTTTGAGACGTAAGACGGAAACGTGATAGCGCGGGCCCGATGTCAGCTCGAGCACGGGTTCTGGACGGGCAGCACGCGGCGCATCCATCCGAGCCGGCGCGACGGCGACCGCCTCGCTCTCTCTGGCCTGCGTGTCCTGAGCCTCAGCTTTCTCCGGAACCTGCTCGGTGCAGCGCGTGCCTGAACAGCTTTCCCCATCGCCCCCACGCGGGCAGCACGGCATGTGTCCCCGCTGGCAGTGCATCGCCGGGGTAACCGCGGTGTCGGCAAGGGCCAGGGTGACAATCCAAACAGCGGCAAGCGTCAGCGCCAGCGCCCTGTACGTCCGCCGATGAAGCCATCCCGTCACAGCCTCAGTCTATTCCGGGGTGTCCAGGCCGAAAGTGACGCCCGTCACGGCCCCGGCTGCCCAATCGGCAGCAGGATCATCCTCTCCTGCGCCGCCCGGTTCACCGACCGCACCAGATGCGGCGTGATCACGATCGCCAGTTCCGCGATATCCAGATTCGAATCCTTGTTCGTCGTGCTCTGGAAACCGGGAATCTCACTCACTCCCGGAATCCCCGTGATCGCATCCGACTCCTGCCTCGACAGAGAACTCGTCAGCAGCGCCGTCTCGCCCAGCTTTACCGACGTAATCGCCTGGTATTCCCGATTGTTCAGAATCGGCAGGCTGTTGAGCGACGACCCCTCCAGCGACGAAAGCGTCAGGTCGAATTTCAGCGAGACCCGGTCCGTGCCCTCGATATTGGGCGTCACCTTCAGCGTCAGCCCGATGTCCTGATACTGCACCTGTGGAATGGTCGCTGTTTCCGCTTCCTGCAGCTGAGCCGGCGTGATGCCCAGGTTCGACAGTGTGCTCGAAAGTCCTGCCGTCGAAAGCCCCGGGATATTCACCGGCGACGCCCCCAGGCTCGAGTAACTCGACGTCTCGATGGGATACCGCTCGCCCGCCTTGATCGTCGCGTCCTGCCGATCGAGCACGTGCAGTTGCAGCTGATCGACAGCGCGCACATCCGTCGAGTTCAGCTGCATGTTCATCGATCCGCCCTGATACGCCACCCCGGTCAGCGACAGGCCGCCCCCAAAAACACCAAACGGCTCGGTCAGGATGCTGTTGCTCACCTGCCCCGAAGCGATCAGAATGGCCAGGATCGCTTCCCAGTCGCCCGGTGCGGCCAGGCCGCTGGAGATGATCTCCTGCACCAGGCTCGAATTGCTGTTGAGCACGTTCCGCGCTTCCGAATACACATTGAACAGTGTCGTCTGATTCGGCAGAATCGCCCCAAGATTCACCGCCTTGGTGCGATCGATCTCATACATCCGCACGTCCAGCTGCAACTCGCTCCGGCCCTCCAGCAGAATCTTCAGCGTGGCGTTCAGAGCATCCAGATCTTCGCTCCGCCCGCGCACCGTCAGCGAGCTCTGATGCGCATCGGTCGTAGCCGTCCGCAGCGCAAAAACATTTTTCGCCGTGTTCGCGATTTCTGTCAGCTGGCTGGCCTCCAGCCCGGGCAGGTACACCGTTTCCACGGCCAAGCGGTCGAATTTGTCGTGGTTCGCCCTCGTCTCCTTGGCCACTATGGCCCGTCCCGGATCGAGTGGCACGATGAACGAGCCCGTCGCCAGCTGCAGGGTCCTCCTGGCTGCCGCGAAATCGGCGTCGTCCACGTCATAGCGGATCGTCTGAGCGCCCACCGAGTCGTCGATCGTCGGCTGAATGCCATATGCCGGCAGCACCTGGGAGATGATGTTGCGTTCGGAACCGCGCAGATGAAAACTGCGCACCCCCGGTTTGGGCGCAAATTCAATCGGCGGAGCCGCTTCAATCGAGTCCGAACGCGTAGCCGGCTCACCCGCCGCCGTCGTCGACGCCAGCTCGTCCATGTGCTGCGCCACCACCGGGCTCGCCGGATCGACGCTGTAGGCTTCGGAGATCTTTGCCCGCGCATCCGCATAGTGGCCCAGAATCTTTTCCCTGTCCGACTCCTGGATCAGCTCCGCAACCATATGCTGCTTCGCGATCTGATCCGCCATTTCATACTTGCGCTCCGCAGGGTTCAGTTCGGCTGCGCGCGTGAACTCATCCATCGCCGCGCGAATCTTGTCGTGGTCGATGTCCTTCGCGCCCTGTACGAACAGCTGTTGCGCCTCAGTGCGATCGCGTTTCGAAGCTGGGTGCTTCCCGCCGGCACTGGCGCTCGATCCCGTTGCAGACTCGCTGCTCGCGGCCGCAGGTTGCGTCGAACCTGATCCCGGGTCCGTTTTCGCTGGCGCCGCTGCCTGCGCGGGCGCGGCCGGAGCGGTCGGCTCCTGAACCGGCTGCTGCGCCGGCGCGGCAGCCCACGCCAGCCCCAGCGCCGCGATGAATATTCCGCTACGAAGCATGCTCTCGAGCCTTCATCGCGATCTCTGAAGCCTGCAGCAGCGCCTCCAGCGTTGTCGTGCACGCGGCGGGCTTGTGCTCCATCAGCTGATCGAAACTGTACCTCCCCGTGGCCACCGCAATCGTGGGCAGTCCATTCGCGCGTGCCGCTTCGATGTCCCGCGGGGTATCGCCGATCACGCACACTGCGTCTGCCGACCCCTCCCGAGACCGCAGAATCCCGCGCGCCTGTTCCGCCGCATGCGCAATCATGTCCTCGCGCGCCTCAAAGCGATCGCAAAAACCTCCAAACTGAAACCATGAGCGCAGCCCCGCATTCTCAATCTTGATCCACCCAATCTCCTCCAGATTGCCTGTCGCCACGCCCAGCAGCGCGCCCCTGCTCGCAAGATGCGCCAGCATTGCCTCCACCCCCGGCATGATGCTCCACAGCATCTCCCCCCGCCGCTCCGCCACATGCACGCGCATCGCCCTCAGCACATCCTCGCGGTGCGGACGCCACACGCTGTCTTCAATGCTGGCCAGCCGGAACGCATCCCGCAGAATCCCCGGATCGGTGTTGCCCGCCAGCGTGACGCCCTCCAGATCCAGTTCCCGCCCCATCACCTCGCGTACGCCCTGGAAGAACGCGTCGACATGGATCCGGTCGCGGTGGCGCAGCAGCGTTCCATCAATGTCGAAAAGATAAGCTCGCTGTTCGTCCCAGCGAAACCCTTCCTCCACGTAGACGCGAGGCTCGGGCGAAGTGCTCATGCTTACAGGGTATAGGGTGCGCAGGGGAATGCGCGAGATGGGTATCGGGAGCGGTGGCTGAAAATCGAAGAAGGGAAGGGAACTCGCGGTCCCTGGGCCGGTGCCCGATTCCAGCCTTTTTCTGGTTTGAGTGGGGATACGCGCGAAACGCGCGCCTGCCTGTCGTGTTTCCCGGTGCGTGGCCCTGTTACGCGCGCTCGCCGCGCTGCCGGGTGCCATCCACCAGTCCGCGCTCACTGCGCGGAGGCCGCCGCAGCCCGGTGCGCACCGCCCCCGGGTCGATCTTCAGTTCCGCAAGAATGCGGCTGAGCGTGTTCCGGTGCACACCCAGTTCCTTGGCCGCCTTGCACTGGTTGCCCCTGTGGCTGGAGAGAACCTCAAGAATAAAGCGCCGCTTGAATTCGCGCACCGCTTCGTCATACGTGATGCCGCCCGCGTGCATTGAGGTGACAAGGTTGTCCAGCTCGCGTTTCACAGGAACCTCTTTCCCCTTCCCGGTCTCTGCCGGGGCAATATTGCAAAACTTCCGCAGCCCAAACTAAGCAGCCGGCCTCATCCACTCAGGCTGCGCTTTCCTCAGGACGTCCACTCCGCTCCTGATCCGATCTCCCAGTTCGGCAGGAGCCACAACCGCGGCACGGCGCGCCATCGACAGAAACTCCGGAGCAAAGCGCGACTGCCGGAACCACGTCGCGCCGGGCCAGAATGCGGCAATCACCATCACCGCAATCGTCACCAGCGCGCATCCCTTGATCAGACCGAAGGCCGCACCTGCCAGCCGATCGGCCCATCCCAGTCCCACTGACTTCACCGACCAGCGAACCATTCTGCCCGCAATGCCGGCCACGATCATCACTCCCAGCGCAATCGCGATAAACGACAACGCCTGGTTCAGCGACGGCGTGTGAATCCACTGCCCCATCCACGGTGTCAGCTTCTGATAATCCCAGCTCGCCACCAGCAGCCCCAGCACCAACCCAATCAGCGAACAGATCTCCACCACCAGTCCTGCCTTCGCCGCCGACAGCACGGAAAGGATCAAGACTATCAGGATCACCCAGTCGATGATTGTCATCGCCATCTCCACTTACACCGCCAGCGGCCGGCCCGACAAAAGCCGGTAGGCATCCAGATATTTCTGCTGGGTGCGGTTCACCACGTTCTCGGGGAGGGAAGGTGCTGGTGCCAGTTTATTCCAGTGGATGCTCTCCAGATAGTCCCGAACGTACTGTTTGTCGAACGAAGCCTGCGCCCGCCCCGGCGAATACAGATCCTTCACCCAGAATCGTGAAGAATCCGGCGTCAGCGCTTCGTCGGCCAGCACGATCCCCATCGGCGTCAGTCCAAATTCGAATTTCGTATCCGCCAGCAGGATCCCGCGCGTCTCCGCATGCGCCGCCGCCTTGTTGTAGAGCGCCAGGCTCAGATCGCGCAACTTTTCTGCCGCCTCGCCCCCCACCAGCGTCGTCATCTGATCGAAGCTGATGTTCTCGTCGTGCGTTCCGCGAAAGCTCTTCGTCGCCGGCGTGAAAATCGGTCGGCTCAGCCGATCTCCCTCCCGCAAACCCGGCTCGATCCTGATCCCGCACACCGTGCCCGTCCCCACGTAATCCTTCCATCCCGATCCTGCCAGGTATCCGCGCACCACGCACTCCACCGGATACATCTGCGCGCGTGTCACCAGCATGGAACGATCCTTCAGGTCCTTGCGATACTTCCACACTTCCTCTGGAAATTCTTTTACGTTGGAAGCCACCAGATGGTTCGGCACAAGGTCGCGCAGAAAATCGAACCAGAACAGCGACAGCTGCGTCAGGATCATTCCTTTGCCCGGAATGCCGGTCGCCAGCACATGATCGAAGGCCGAGATGCGGTCCGTCGCCACCATCAGCAGGTATTCGCCGAGCGCGTAAATGTCGCGGACCTTTCCCCGGGCCACCAGGGTCAGATTTTTAAAGTCAGTTTCAAGCAGCGCTTTCAATTCGGCGAACCCTTCCTGCGGCTTCACTGCGGATGCTGAGCCGTTGCCATTTCGCAGGACGCCATTCGCCGAGGCTGTTGCTGGACTGAGCAAAGTGATTCGAAGCGACGAGTCCCGGAGGAGACGATGGAATCAAGCTGAAATCCGATTGTGCGATTGGCTCTGCGCTTTGTCAACGTACTATGAAGCCGCCATTTTATGCCCCGCCCGCGCGGACTAACTCCGCTCGTGGTGCCTGTCAAGAGCGAAATTTTCTTTTACGGGTCGGCAGGCGCAAACGATGGCGGGGAACGTACCCTTCGTCACCAGTTTTCGTATTACCCGCAGCGGTTCCGTTCGTTGCGCCCCGGCCTACTGATGATAAGCAGTCGGCTTCGATGCGGTCGGCCGCACCCCCATGCCATTCAGCCGGCTGCGTGCCTGCGCCGCCTCCGGCGTTTGGGGATAGCGCGCAATCAGCGCACGCAGATCGCGAATCCCATTGTCCCGCTGATCCACCGCCAGCTCCGCCTCGCCCTTGCGCAGCGCCGCGGCCGGTGCTTTTGTGTTCCCTGGAAATTGCTGCAGCACCTGGCCGTACGCCTTGATCGCGTCCGCATACTTTCCCTGCCGGTACGCAATCTCGCCCAGATAAAACTGCGCATTCCCCGCCAGATCGTCGTTGGGATAGTACTTCAGCACGTCTCCGAACTCACCGGCCGCCAGATCGTAGCGCGCCGAGTTGTAATCGCGCAGCGCTCCCTGATACAGATCGTTCACCGGCGGCGCCTGCGGTTGCGGCGGCTGCTGCGGAGCCTGATTCTGATCCCCCGTCGGCTGTCCGCCCGCTCCCGGCTGCCCGCCCTGCTGCTGCACCGCCGACTGCGTCGAAATGTTCTGCAGTTGCGACTGCACCGCCTGCACCTGCGCTGTCAGCTTGTCGATCCGCGACCGCAGCGCGTCCAGCGAGTCGTTGATCCCCTGCATCTGCGTTGAAACCTGATCGATCTTGCCGCCGCCCGCATCATTTTGCGCCTGCACCTGCGTCTGCAGCGTCGACACCGTCGAGCTGATCCGCCCCAGGCTGTCGTTCATCTGCTGCACCACATGCTGCAGCACGCTCAGCTGCTGATCCTGCGTCTCCTGCAGATGCTGCAGCGCGTCCTGCAACTGCTGCACCTGCGTCTGCAGCTGCACCATTTCCTTGCTGACCGCATGGGCCGGGGGAGCCGAACAGAGTAGGGCGATTAGGAAGACCGTTGAAAGCGAAGCCACAATCTTTCGCATAAACACATTCCCCGCTGAGCGCAGGAAGCGCTCTCTTCATTATGAATGAGTTGCCGCGCAAGGGGCGAACAACAATCAGCGCACCGGACACAGGTTTCAGGGCTGGCCCCTCATAACGCATGGACTTTCGTGTCGATGAGAGTGCCGGTCTCGGATCGAAGCTCGAAAGCCCCGATCCGAAACCTGTTCCCTGTTGGCTACTCCCTGTCCTACTGGTCCAGCGTGAACTGCGCCCGCCGGTTCTGCTGCCAGCACGCTTCCGTGTGGTCGGTGCAGAACTGTTTCTCCTTGCCGTAGCTCACCGTGCGCAGCCGATCCGGGCTGATGCCCGCCGTCACCAGCGCCTGCTTGGCGGCATTGGCGCGGTTCTCCCCCAGCGCGATGTTGTAGTCCGTCGATCCGCGCTCGTCGCAGTATCCCCCGATCACCACCTTCAGCTCCGGATGCTGGTTCAGGAAATTCGCGTCCGCCTGAATCGTCGACTGCGCGTCGGGCCGAACGTCATAGCTGTCGTAGTCGAAGAACACCGGCTTCACCGCTGCTTCGAAGGCGTTCTCGTCGATGTTCGATTCCGTTACCGGAGCCGGTGGTGGCGCCGCTGCGCTTACCGTTACCGTCGCCGTGGCATCGGCCGTGCCGCCGTCGCCCTGTGCGATGAGGTGATAGCTCGTCGTCTGCGACGGCGAAACCGTCTGCGTCCCGGCCGAGGCCACCTGGCCCAGCCCAACGATCGACACGTTCGTCGCGTCCGTGGTCTTCCACGTCAGTGTGGAGCTGCCGCCTGGCGCAATCGAGCTCGGCTCGGCGGTGATCGTCGCCATCGGCGCTGGAGCCGTAGCCGGCGGGGCGGGCGGTGGCGGAGGTGCCGGATTCTTCTTGTGGCATCCTGCGACCGTCAACATTGCCGCGAGGCTTGCGGCCACAACCAGGGACGTGCGGTTCGAATATTTCACGTGTCTCTCCTCCTTTAAGGAGCGTTTCGGGGGTTTTAATCAAGGCATATGCGAAACAGATAATTAGTCCCGCAAAGGTTTCAGGTTCTCATTTCCAGCTCCAGTTGGGCATCGTGTTGCTGCCGCCACCATGGGTTAGTTGCTGCTGGTCTGTACCATCGGCCAGCATCATCCAGATCTCCGTGTGTCCGTTCTGCTCTCGCTGAAAAACAATATGACGGCTGTCCGGCGACCACGACGGAAAATCGTTGGCCCCGGAATCGTGCGTCAGCTGCGTCCAGCGCTTGCTCGCGATATCCATCACGTAAATGTCGTACCCGCCCGGCGCCCCCGGACCATATTTGCGGTCCCAGGCAAATGTCAGGAACTGCCCGCTCGGCGACCATGAAGGCGAAATCGCATACCCGCCATCCGTCATGCGCGAGATGTTCGCGCCGTCCGAGTCCATGATGTAAATCTGCGGCAGGTTCGTCCGCCCGCTTACCCACGCAATCTGCGCATTCGTCTTCGGATTCCACACCGGCGAAACATCCGGCCCGTGAAACGCCGTCAGACGCCGCGCCCCGTTGCCCTGGGCATCGCTGACATAAATCTCCGGATCGCCGGTGCGCGCCGAGGAATACGCCAGCCTTCCCCCGTCGCTTGACCACGCCGGCGAAAGCGTCGTGTCGCCCCACTCCGGGAATGACACCATCCGTCCCAGATCGATCGAGTACATGCGGATCGACCAGCCCGTCTTGCCCAGCGAACTGAATGCCACCTTCGAGTTGTCCGGAGAAACACGGGGCGACAGCGAAATGGTTCCCAGATGCGTCAGCTGCCGCTCGTTCATCCCGTCGTAGTCCATCACCCAGATTTCCTTGTTGCCGGTGCGATTCGACACAAAGTAAATCTTCGTCTCCGCGATTCCTGGCACGCCCCCCAGTTGCTGGATGATCTCATCCGCAAATCGGTGCGCGATCTGCCGCGCCGAGTCCGCTGTCGCTTCCCCACCGTACTGCTTCCCCAGCACCTGCGGATTCTGCTGCCCCTGCGCGGTGTTGTACAGATAGCCCTGCACCGTCAGATGCCCGCCGTTCGCCGCCAGCGCCCCAAAAGCCACGTAGGCCGCGTTCGCCGGTGTCGCCGACCATTGCGCCATCTGGATCTCCTGGGGCGATCCCGGCGTGGCGCTCGGAATCATGCTCTTCGAAACCACGTCGAAGATCCCCGCATAGCGCAGGTCGTTATATAAGGTCTGATCGAACGCCGACTTCAGCCCCGGCGTTTGCGCATCGGCCGACCCTGCCTTGAAATCGGCCGCCGCCAGCCGAATCTTCGTGACGCCCAGGTTCGTTCCCGTACGCACCCAGTCCTGGGCCTGAAGCCCCGAAATGGGAACCATCAACAGTGCGAGAAAAATGGAAATTCGAAGAACGGCAGGCTTCCGTGGGGGAGTCGCGATCATGCTTTATCCGTTTCCATAAGGGGTAGGAACAACTGGGGCCCGGCCGGCTCGATTGCGGCGGCTCTCCGGGCTCGTCCCGTGAGAAGCGTTTCCGCCCTGGAAGGATGGCGCTGCCGGTATGGGAAATTGATGAATCGACACGTCAAAACCGATCCGCGCGACCTTCAGTGAGCCGGCTGATCGTAAGTAAAAGTGTACTCCACAGAGACACTTCTCCCTATGTACTGATCAGGCAACGGTCCGAAATTTCCCACCCGCTGCACGGCCTCGCGCGCCGTCTTGTTCAGCGTGTATGAAGAGCTCTGCTGCGGTATGGTGATGCTGCTGAAGTCCACACTGCCGTCCCGCTGAATCGTGAATGTCACCGAAACCTGGCTCCCGTACCGCGTGCCCGAGTCGATCTGATACGTGTACCAGTTCTGGCTCACCAGCCGCGTGATCTTGTCCACGTACCACGGGAAGCGCGAAGCAAAATCCCCGCCCTGCACCTGCACCGGCGTGTTGCTGCGCGCGGCATTGTTCATCGCGTGCGTCAGATTCGACGATGCCTCCTCGCCATAGGTCGCCCGGTTCTGCTGGGTCTGCGGCTGTGAACGCTGGGGCGACGCAGGCTGCGGCTTCTCCGCCGGTCTCAGCTTCGGCTTGCGCTCGGCCAGCGGGATCGCGTCCGGCGGCGTGATCGGGATCGTCTCCTTGTTCGGCGGAGCCGGTGCCGGGCTCGGCTGTTCCGTAGCCAGCACATTCGGCGTCGGCGGCGTAATCGAAGGCAGCGGAATCGACGGCGCCGAGTTCACCAGGTTCGCCTGAATCGCCCCCTGCGGCCCGTTCACGCCCCATTCGTTGTGAAAGCGCGTGTTCGCGAACATCAACAGCGCCACGGCACCGACCAGCCCGACATGCAGCACCACGGATCCGGCCGCCGGCCCCCCAAGAGGCTCCCGCTGCTCCGCTATCGACATGATCGTGTCGCGCATTTCTCCCTGATCCCTGTGCCCCGTGGCCTGTGCCCTGCGTCTATGGCGAGTGCTCGGTGCCCTGTGCCCGGTGACGCGTGCCCTGTGAATAGTTTGACGCGCCCGAGCCCGCAACACAACTCCGCGCCGCGAATTGGAAGAATCGCAGGTACCTTTGGTTGCATCCGGGCGCCCCAGGTTCTCCGGCCTCTCCCCCAACCATATAGATAGATTCAGCTCGGACCGCATCGGTATCGCCCATCCGAGAAGGGTCGTGCTCCGGTCTGGACAGATCCCAACCGGACATTCACTCGAACGAAAGCGCAAGCGCCGGCTTCCGCACCCCAGTCGGAATGTGGCGCTCCTGCCTCCTGTCTCGCATGTAAGAAAATGATCCCCATGCCCGTCGAGCCCTTCACCCTCCCGTTCTCCCAGCCCGCCGTCGACGACCTTCGCGAGCGTCTCGCCCGCACTCGCTGGCCTGACGAGATCCCCGGCTCCCCGTGGGATTACGGCATTAGCCTTCAATTCATGCAGGAGATTTGCCGCTACTGGAGAGAAAACTTTGACTGGAAAGCGCAGATCGACCGCCTCTCCCACCTCCATCACTTCCGTTTCACCAGCGGAAGCTGGGGCATTCACTTTATCCACGAGCGCGGCCTTGGCCCCAACCCTCTTCCCCTCATCCTCACCCACGGCTGGCCCGGCTCCTTCCTCGAAATGCTCCGGATTCTCCCCCTCCTCACCGATCCCGCCTCCCACAGCGGCGACCCCGCCGACTCGTTCGACGTCGTCATCCCCTCCCTCCCCGGCTACGGATTCTCCGACCCGCCCACCGAGCGTGGCGTCAACACCTTCGCCATCGCTGACCGCTGGGCCGAACTTATGTCCGAGCTGGGATACACCCGTTTCGCCGCACAAGGGGGAGACATCGGTGCCGCCGTCACCACCCTGCTCGGCCTGCGCCATCCGGACCGCGCCGCCGCAATCCATCTCAACTACATCCCCGGCAGCTATCGCCCATATCTGCCGCCCGGCGCGCGGCTCGAACCCGAAGAGCAGGCGGGTCTGGCCGCAGCCGCTCAGTGGTACGACACCCACGGCGCCTACGCCCACATCCAGCGAACCCACCCCCAAACCGCAGCCCTCGGACTCAACGATTCCCCCGCCGGCCTGGCCGCCTGGATCCTCGAAAAATTCCGCGACTGGTCCGACTGCAACGGAGATGTGTTCGCCCGCTTCAGCCGGGACGAACTGCTCACCGGCATCACCCTCTACTGGATGACCCAGACCATCGCCTCCTCCTTCCGCTTGTATAGGGAAGGCCGCCTCGCCCCCCTCCAGTTCGGAGAAGGTGACTTCGTCGCCGTACCCACCGGAGTCGCCCGCTTCCCGCGCGAAGCTCCATTCCCGCCACGCCGCTGGGTCGAGCGCGGCTACAACGTCCAGCGCTGGACCGAAATGCCTCGCGGCGGCCATTTCGCTGCCGCCGAAGAACCCGAACTGCTCGCCGAGGACATCCGTCAGTTCTTTCGCTCCTGCCGCTGACCGTCCCCGTCCACGAACCCCGTCCCCAACCCCCATCCACATTGACTTCCCACCCCAAATTCTCGTATCCTGAACTCCTTGCGCAGTGTGCGTCCTCGCGTCTGTGCGTTTGCGCCGCAGCCGGGGATGGTCGAATCCGGATAATCTGGTCGTTGCAGCACCCGGGGCCTCCACAATTCTGCGCCAACTCACGCGTACAGCATCCGTAAGCCGCGGAAGAGTTCTTAATCCGTGGATGGGCGTTGCGTGGGCAATTTTGGGCTTTACAGCAAGGTCGGGAGAAGAGAGTTCTTGATGTCCACATTTATTCCCAGCGGCAAGGATATCCAACGCCAGTGGTTCGTCGTCGACGCCAGCGGCAAAACCCTGGGCCGCCTGGCCACCGAAGCTGCCAGCGTACTCAGCGGCAAGCGCAATCCCAAATACACCCCCTTCCTCGACATGGGCGACCACGTCATCGTCATCAACGCCAGCAAGGTCCGCCTCACCGGCCTCAAAGCCCAGTCCAAGACCTACCGCCGCTATACCGGTTTCCCCGGCGGTCTGCGCGAAGAGTCGTTCGTCCGCCTCATCCAGCGCCGCCCCGAGAAGGTCGTCGAAGAAGCCATCAAAGGCATGCTGCCCAAGACCAAGCTCGGCCGCAAAATGGCTACCAAGCTCAACGTCTACCGCGACGAAAAGCACCCGCACGCGGCGCAGAAACCGCAGCCGCTCGAAGTGAATGCATAAGTTTTGAAAGGGCACGCGTCAGCCGTGCAGGTTCGAAAGTTTTGTAACAGGGCACGACTTGAGTCGTGCCGATCGAGGTAAAAAAATCCGGGGCTTTAGCCCCTGCGCGTACGAAAGAAGATTAAGGATAAAGAATGGCAGATCTGGTTCAGTACTACGGCACGGGACGGCGCAAGTCGGCCATCGCGCGCGTCTACCTCCGCCCCGGTTCGGGTGAGTTCAAGGTCAACGGCAAATCCTTCGACACCTACTTCGTCACCGAACAGCAGCGCGTCGCGGCGAAGAAGTCCCTGGTCGTCAGCGATACCGTAGCCACCTTCGACGTCGTCACCACGGTTTCCGGAGGCGGCGTTGCCGCTCAGGCCGACGCGGTCAAGATGGGCATCGCACGCGCTCTGCTTCAGTTCAACGTCGAGCTGCGCAAGACCCTCAAAGCTGACGGTCTGCTCACCCGTGACGCCCGCGTGAAAGAACGTAAGAAGTACGGCCAGAAGGGCGCCCGTAAGAGATTCCAGTTCTCGAAGCGCTAGTCGCTTCGCCGAGCCGGTAGCCCATAGCCGGTGGCCAGTGGCAAAAGCTACAGGCTACCGGCCACAGGCTACAGGCTGAGTTTAGGTAGTTCAATCTGCCCCTAACCGGGGCATCAATTCCGGCCCTGAAAACCGCCGGAATGCAGTCCAATAAGGAGGTCGTTTGGCCACTATCACCATGAAGGAGCTGCTCGAAGCCGGAGTCCACTTCGGGCATCAGACCAAGCGCTGGGATCCACGCATGAAGGAGTACATCTTCGGCGAGCGCAACGGTATCTACATCATCGATCTGCAGAAGACCCTCAAGATGTTCAAGGAAGCCAGCAGGTTCGTTACCGAACTCGCCGCTTCCGGGAAGGTCATTCTCTTCGTCGGCACCAAGCGCCAGGCCCAGGACGCCATCGCTGAAGAAGCCACTCGCTGCGGCATGTTCTACATCAACCAGCGCTGGCTCGGCGGCCTCCTCACCAACTGGGTGACCGTGCAGAAATCGGTGAAGCGCCTTCAGGAACTCGACGATATGGCCACCGACGGCCGCTACGACCTGCTCACCAAGAAAGAAGTCATCCGCCTCGAGCGCGAGCGCAAGCACCTGCAGGCCAATCTCGCCGGCATCAAGTCCATGCGCCGTCTTCCCGACGCCATCTTCGTCGTCGACTCCTCGAACGAAGCCATCGCCGTCAAGGAAGCCCGCAAGCTCGGCATCCCCGTCGTCGCCGTGGTCGACACCAATTGCGATCCCACTGTGGTCGACTACGTCATCCCCGGCAACGACGACGCCCTGCGCGCCATCCGCCTCTTCACCTCCAAAATCTCCGACTCGGTCATCGAAGGTGCGGCCGCCGCGGGCGACAAGCAGGCGGAGATCGCCGGCGTCACCAGCGACCTCCAGGCCGCCGAAGGTGAGCCCGGCGTCGAAGCAGCTCCGGAAGCGGAAGCCGAAGGCACCGAAGTCGTCGACCTCGAAGCCGCGCTCGGCGGAGGCATCCGCAAGGCGCCCGCCATCGTCGCCGCCCTCGACGAAGCCGAGGCCGCCGAAAGCGGATACTAGAAAACTGGGCCGGACGGCCCGCGTCCCTGCGAAAAGCGTGGCTGCCGTCAGCAGGAGCCACGCTTTTTGTGTGTCGGAAGCTTTGTATCAGGGCACGAGTTTACTCGTGCCGTAACAGGCTTCAGCAATAATCCGGCTTTGGCGTTCGCGTGAGAACGCGTCAGCGTTCTCCACAAACGCCAAAGCCCTTCAAACCGGCTCCGTCCCCACATTGCGGAACCGCGCCCGGGATGAAAAAATCAAAGGAAGAAGGAATCAAGGATGTCTACGGTGACTGAAAAGATCGACGCAAAGCTCGTCAAAGAACTCCGCGAGAAGTCCGGCGCGCCCATGGGCGACTGCCTCAAGGCCCTCCAGGAGTCCAAAGGCGCAATGGAAGAGGCCTTCGTCATCCTGCGCAAGCGCGGCATGGCCTCCGCCCAGAAGAAAGCCTCCCGCTCCACCAACGAAGGCGCGGTCGGCCAGTACATCCATGCCGGCGGCAAAATCGGCGTCCTCGTCGAGGTCAACTGCGAGTCCGACTTCGTCGCCCGCACCGACGATTTCCAGGAGCTGCTCAAGGACATCGCCATGCACATCGCCGCCACCGATCCACGCTACATCCGCCGCGAAGACGTGACGCCGGAGGATCTCGACCGCGAGAAGGAAATCTACCGCGCCCAGACCGCGGCCATGGGCAAGCCCGCCAACGTCGTCGAAAAGATCGTCGAAGGCAAGATGAGCAAGTTCTACGAAGAGGTCTGCCTCCTCGAGCAGCCCTTCATCAAGGAACAGTCCGTCTCCATCAAAGACCTCATCGCCTCCAGGGTAGCCAAGTTAGGTGAGAACATCACGGTAAGAAGGTTCGCCCGCTTCAAAGTAGGCGACCCCACCTGGACCGTAGCCCAGACGAAGGCCGCAGAAGAAACCCCCGCGACAGAGTAGGTGCTCGCCGCACAAGCGGAAGCGCCCTGCGCGAAATAAAAGAAGCCCGGCCGAAAGGCCGGGCTTTCTTGTTTTTTATTACGACATCACACTGTGGCCTCGGTCCGCCTCATCCCCGTCTCGTAAATGATCGGTAACGATGAATCTTGCACGCGCTAAGAGTTCGTCGAAGGTCACAATGTCGGGTGCGCTTAGCCGACACCGGAATAGCTCAAACGCGTTCCTCTTGTCGATGTCGTCAGCCAACTCGCGCAAATGGCCACACACGAGAATGGAACGGGGCGAGATCGTCCTGATGTTCGCCCGAGCGAGCCGTACTGCATCTCTCTCCCGCCTGCTTCCCTCAGTTTCCCAAGTGTGGGTTATTCACCTGAACTTGGGAGACTGCATTTACAAACTCCGTGTTGAATCCCGGAACACCGCTGCGATAAGGGGCGTCGCGAAAGAACTTCGTATCAGGCCTTTTGATCTCGACAAGTACCGTAAATCTCTCGTCGGCCTCACTTGTCATGAGGAATTCACCCTTTTGTTCACCGCGGCGAGAGTAGTCACCGCCGCCGTAGTTCGCTTGGTTTTGCAGGACACTGAGAAACTGGAAACGCAAACCCAATCCAAAGATCCATTGGTTTTCACGAAAAAACGCTTCCCACGCAGGCTCGTCCCAGCGCTGCGCCGAGAGCTCCACTTCAAAGGTCGAAACGGAGACTTCTCTCTGCCTGAGAATCTCAGCGTCGGCCAACCGCGCCGTCAGTTCCGGTTGCTGCATTTGCAGCATCTCCCAAAACTTCAGTTCCGCCGTTCTCGTTAATTAGCTGCTCCAGCATCGCTCTTTGGTCGCTTGGAACGTGAAGCATTTCATCTTTCTTACCAACGACAAGTTCGTCACCACGGAGGTCGATTCCAACAGTCTGTGCGGCCTCGGCGAGAACCTGTAACCCCCGAATGAAGTTCCTGACATGGTCCCGCCGCAACTCCAGCTTTGTAATTTCCCCGCCCTTCAGCTTGTTCAAGGCGGCTCCATCCAGCGGATGCCATCCATTCTTGCCCTTTCGCTCGCAGACGATATTCCCGCGCAGGTCCCAATTGCCAGCATCATCACTCGCGAGTTCACCGTAAAAGCACCGCCTTGTGGTCTTTGACTGCTCCAGGATGATCGGCGGAGTGAACTTAGCTAAGTTTTTTGCAATCCGTTGTACCGTTAGCATTTTCATGGCGAAACCAAAGCCCTCAGACAGATAGCAGTATACAAACCACTAGAATATGTCTCTCGACAGATATATATATGGGTACCATCAGGTAGGCACGCATGAAAATTAGCATTTCCGCCAAAGCTTTTGCCGAATTTGTCATCGGTGGTCCGGGAAAGAAGTTGTCGACCATACGAAAGATCCTCAAGCCAAAATCACCCGAGGCCCAAATCCCGATCGCCTACTATAAGCGAGCAATTGCAATAATTCGCGGTTACCATGATCAGGACAACAACGCCGAATACGTGAACGCAGAAATGAAAACTCTTTTCAAAGAGGCGGAATCTGCTGAAACCCCACAAGCAAGAGCCAAACGGCTGAGCAATCTTCGAGCAGTGGAACTCTACATGAAATCGTTTGCTGACCGAACGTGGAAAGTAGTTAAGTGCCCCAGAATTCACTATACGAGTAGTGACGTACGCATATCTGGAACGCCCGATCTTGCGGTTCAATATTCCAAACGCCTGAGATTGGTGAAGCTCGGCGTGCGCAAGGAAAAAGAGGCGGCGGACATGGTAAGAATCATGCTCCGCGTGATTTACCAAGCCGCGAAGAAAGAGCTGAAACTAGACGCGCAGGACATCACGTATTTCTATGTTCGAACGGGTGAGGCGATCTCAGGCGAACCCGCCGATAGGCGCTTGGCGGCGGCAATCGACAGCGGATGCACCACCCTCCAAGAGATGGTGCGGGCGAAGGCAATATAGAGTTCGTACCCGGCAACGCATTTCGCTCGTTCCCGTACTCATTTTGAGTACAATTGTACTCAAAATGAGTACAGCCCTATCCATCGGAGACCTGCTCCTCGGCCAGACCCGAGGCCAAATCCTGGCGCTCCTCCTCGGAGCCCCCGACGAGTCGTTCTTCACCCGCCAAATCGCCCGGCAAATCGCAACCAGCGTCGGCACCGTGCAGCGCGAACTCACCCGCCTCGCCGACGCTGGCCTCATCGTGCGTTCCGCACTGGGCAGCCAGGTCTTCTATCGAGCCAATCGCGACCACCCCATCTTTCCGGAACTGCGCGCCCTGCTCGCAAAGACGATCGGCGTCTTCGAACTCCTGAACAAAGCCCTCGCGCCCCTCACCTCCCGGATCGACTTCGCCTTCGTCTACGGCTCCGTAGCCCGCGGCGACGACAAAGCCGCCAGCGACATCGACCTGATGGTCGTCGGGCGCGTTTCGCTCGACGACATTCTGGATGCAGTCAGCCCGTTGGAAAAGCAGTTGCGGCGGCCCGTGAACCCGACCATTTATTCTTTGAAAGACCTGAAGCAGAGATATCGCGCAGGCAATCATTTCCTGCGATCCCTGAAAAACACGAGCAAAGTCTTCCTGATCGGCGCTGAAGATGACTTTAGAAAAGCTCTCGCAACTCGGTTGGTACAAAGCTGAGCCCACCAGCCCGAAGGAGATTGCCGACCTCCTCAGCATTGTCGACCGCTCCTTCTCCGACCTGAAGGTCGGGGGCATCTCTGACGACCTTCGCTTCCAGGCGGCCTACAACGGCATCCTCACCCTTACCAACATCGCTCTTCGCGCCAATGGTTTTCGAGTTGCCTCTGGCCAGGGCCATCACCAGCGAGTCATCGAGAGCCTGACCTACACGCTGACCACCCAGGACCAAACTGCGCTGGAGAAATGGGTGCGCAAGCTCAAAGCGCACTCCCAAAAGCGGAATGCCGCCAGTTATGACGCAGCAGGTGCAGTCTCGCCGAACGATATCGCTCAAATCATCCGGGACCTGGCCAGCCTGCACGAGCAGGTCATGGATTATCTGAAGCAAACGCACAAGGAACTTCTTCCGCACCGGCAAAGGAGCCCCGCGTGAACAACCCAACCCAGGTCACCCGCAGCCGCTTCGAAATCGAGCA
>Ga0210398_10000215_pt1 | contig 71144 bp, 67 predicted proteins | sample IncBWC4OmetaG_FD_161047 | JGI IMG/M metagenome (GOLD analysis project Ga0210398, IMG submission 161047) | Forest soil microbial communities from Barre Woods Harvard Forest LTER site, Petersham, Massachusetts, United States - Inc-BW-C-4-O | ecosystem: Environmental > Terrestrial > Soil >... | reverse complement strand
TCCCGGGTCGATTACATGGTCCAAGAAGTGACCCAGCAGACAACAACAGTTCTCCACCTTACACGAAAAAAGATTCTCCACCGCCGTGGTTTGTTGATGGATAGCAAAACACTGCTGTCCAAATTCGCGGTCTAACTCCTGGCCGATTCCGAGGTTGTCGTGGCGGGTAAGAGGCTGAGTCCCCTGATAGGCTGGATTGGGTTCCGTCGAAGAACCAATTCAACCAGAGGAGACTCAGCCCAATGAAAGTATGCAGCATTTTCTCGCAGGTGTTGAAGTTGTTTTCGCGCGGGAGTTTTGAGAAGGCGGTGAAGCAGCACAAGGCCGAACGGCACGCGCGGGGTTTCACCAGTTGGGGCCAGTTCATGGCGATGTTGTTTTGCCAGGTGGGAAGGGCGCATTCGTTGCGCGAGATTTGCGGGGGTTTGGCGTGTTGCGAAGGGCAGTTGAAGCATTTGGGAGTGCCGGTGGCGCCCAAGAGGTCCACTTTGGCCTACGCCAATGAGCATCGGCCGTGGGAGCTTTACCAGACCGTGTTCGAGCAGACTCTGTCGCAATGCCAGGAACTGGTGCGCAGCCAAGGGGGACGAAAGAAGTTTCGTTTCAAGAACAAGCTGATGAGCCTAGATGGGAGCATCATCGACCTGTCGGTGAGTATGTTCGACTGGGCAAAATTCCGGCGGACGAAAGGTGCGATCAAGCTGCACCTGCTGCTGGACCACGATGGCTATCTGCCTACGTTTGCCGTGGTGACCGAGGGCAAGACCAGCGAGATCAAAGTGGCGCGCACGCTGCGGTTCGCGCCGGGCACGATCCTGGCGATCGACCGTGGATACAACGATTATGCGTGGTTTCGGGAACTGACCCAGGAGGAAGTGTACTTCGTAACGCGGATGAAGGAGAAGGCGGTCTACAAGGTCAAGGAGGAATTGGAAATTCCGCAGAACAGCAAGGTGGTACGCGATCAGATCATCAGTTTTCCCCGACTGGCGGTGGAGGGCGAGGAGCCGGTGCTATTCCGGCGGGTAGAGATTTGGGACGCGGAGAAAGAGGAGGCCATCGTGTTCCTCTCGAACCTGTTGGCCTTCGGGGCGACGACCATCGCAGCCATATATAAGGACCGCTGGCAAATCGAATTGTTTTTTAAGTCGCTGAAACAGGCATTAAAAATCAAGACTTTTGTGGGAACCAGCGCCAATGCGGTCCGAACCCAAGTGTGGACGGCGTTGATCGCGATGTTGGTGCTGAAGTACCTGCAGTTGAAATCGACGTTCTCCTGGTCGTTATCTACGCTGGCGGCTTTGCTGCGACAGCAGCTATTTTTCTATCGCGATCTGTGGGTGTGGTTGGATGATCCTTTTCAAGCCCCGCCAGCTCTGGCTGGAGTGCACGACGATGCGCAACAGCTGGGAATCACGTGGTAGCTGGCAGTTGGACAGCAGGCGACCGTTCCAAAGAAACAACCTTGGTTTCAGGAGCTAAGTGGCTAAGTAACTAGGACAGCAGCTGAAAAAACCGTGAAAGAGCACTTACTTCAGACTCGACCGAAGCGCAGACGCGTGTCCAGGATCAGAGTCGCGCTATGCCCAATGTTTTCTTTGTGGGGAATGTTGTCAAACAGCTAATTTGGACGCGAATGATAGCAAAAGGGGAATTCCAGACGCGCGCTATTCCACGATGGTTTCGATTTCGCATTTTCGAAAGGGGTATTAATATGTCTCTCGCCAGACGTCTGTGGAAGATGGTTACTGCTGCACCGGCCCTCGCGTTGGTGTTGAGCTTATTGCTGTTGTTTGTGGGTGCCTTCGCGCAACAGCCAACCGCCAGTTCGTCGGATCCGCAAACTGCCAATACACCCACAGTGGCGAAAAAATCAGTCTCCAAGAAATCAGGTTCCAAAAAAAAGGTAGGGAAGGAAGCAACGGAGCGGAAGGAGGAGGCTGGAGAGACAGAGAAGGAAACATTGCCTCCGCTCCTTTCCGAACGTCTTAAGAAACTCTCGCAGGCGGTTCAACCCGATGGCGGGCTCAGCAATCCGGGAGGACTGGCGCACCAGGAATTTATGCACCGTGCCTATCCGGATACGAAAATTCCGATTGAGCGAATCCTTGGCGAACGCGCTGCGCACGCTAGTATTTCAGGGCGAAGCTTCTCGAATAAGAGCAGCAGTAATTGGGTATCGTACGGTCCCAGTTATGCGCTTTACCCGTTTACCCCGCTTCGCAATTCCACCTCGTACGTTCCGAACGCCTATCCCGCGGCCAGCCGGACCACCTCGCTGGCGCTGTCTCCCATTTGTACGCCTGCGAGCTGTACGCTATGGGCCGGGCCGGCCGGTGGAGGTGTCTGGCGCACTCGAGATCCGTTCGACAATCCGCCGCAGTGGACCTACTTGTCCTCGGTATTCGGAATCAATGCCATCGGTTCCCTGGAACTTGATCCCAACGATCCGAGCGGGGAGACGATCTATGCGGGCACTGGAGAAGCAAATTCTTGCGGCAGTGGTTGCGAGGCCGGCGTAGGGCTCTACAAGTCGAGCGACGGCGGCGACACCTGGACAGGACCACTCGGACAATCCGCATTCAATGCACGTGCCATCGGCAGCATCGCTGTAAAGCCCGGAGATCCGAACACCATTTATGCGGGAACCACACAGGCTCTGCGCGGCCAGTCTTCGGTTTGTTGCAATGGCACTGTGGACCTGATTCCCGGTGCACCCAAGTGGGGTCTGTATAAAACCACGGATGGAGGTCGGACTTGGGCTTTCATCCACGATGGGTCCACCGACGCATCGGTGTGCACGGGGGATTTGAAGGAGGCCGATAACCTCAACCCGTGCTCGCCATTTGGTGTAAGGCGCGTGCTGCTTGATCCATCGAATCCGGACATAGTGTATGCCGCTTCGTATGCGCGCGGAGTATGGCGTTCCACGGACGCCGGTACAACCTGGGTGCAGATCAAGAAATCATTAGACTCCACAAACTCCGCGATGCGGCCAGAGATGACCGTGACCACATTGCAGAATGGCAAGACACGCATGTATGTGGCTGAGGGCGCCACCGGGCCGGCGCCAACTGCGCCCAACGATTTTTCCCAGCTTTTCCGCAGCGACGACACTACCAAAGCCGGCCCAACGTTCCTCGCGCTGACCAGCAAGAATCCGGCAAACCAGGGATACGGTTCCTACAACTACTGCGAGGGCCAGTGCTGGTATGACAACTTCGTCAAGACGCCACCCGGGAATCCGGATATGGTCTACTTAGGCGGGTCGTATGCCTACGGCGAAACGGGGAACATCTCCAACGGGCGGGCAGTACTGCTTTCCACCGATGCCGGCGTTTCCTTCACGGATATGACGATGGACGCAACCAGCGCGCTACATCCGAACGGAACCCACCCCGATGAACACTTCATTGTGATCAATCCGAACAATCCCCTGCAGTATTGGGAATCGTCGGACGGCGGCATGATGCGTTCCAGCGGAGATCTGACGGATATTTCCTCGAACTGTGCTTCCCGGGGAATAACTGGCATTGTCCTGGCGCGTTGTCAGCAGTTGCTCTCACTCGTACCAACCAAGCTCACAAGCATCAACAAGGGGTTGACGACGCTACAGTTTCAGTCTCTGTCGGTGAATCCGTTCAACTCCAATGATGTCCAGGGCGGGACGCAGGACAACGGAACCTGGGAAACCACAGCCAATCCCTCGCAATGGAACCAGACTATATTCGGCGATGGCGGACTGAGTGGTTTTGATTTCGAAAATCCACAGTTCCGCATGCACACTTACGCCGGTCCTGAACCTGATGTGAACTTCTCTGGTGGTCGCACCTCGGACTGGAATTTCATTGGCGACAGTTTCTTCATCTCCGGGGAGCCTTCGGAATTCTATTTTCCGATCATCATGGATCCCGTGGTTCACAAAACAATGTTCGCGGGCATGGCCCACGTGTTTCGGACCAAGACTCAAGGCGTAGGAAACCAGAGCCTGGCTGCGTTCCGTGCCCTATGCAACGAATTCACGGGGACGTTCAACGGGAACTGCGGCGATTGGGTGCCGCTCGGCGACCCATCCCCTAATGGAGAATTGACCGGCTCAGATTACGGCAAGGACCGGGCCGGTATTGACGTTGCGGCGGTGGCTCGAACTCCGCAGGACACGCACACGCTGTGGGCAGCCACGGCAGCGGGCCGCGTCTTCATCAGCAAGAACGCCGATGCGGAACCAGAAACCTCCGTCGTGTTCACGCGTCTCGATTCACTGGCAACCAACAGTCCGGGACGGTTTATCAGCGCCATTTATGTTGATCCCAACGATAGCGACCGCGCTTGGATCTCATATAGCGGATTCAGCGCTTCCACACCGGCCACGCCGGGGCACGTATTCGAAGTGACGTACCATCCGATCCTGGGCACGGCAACGTGGAGAGACCTGAGCTTCGATCTGGCGGATCTCCCGATCACGGGTCTGGTGCGCGACGGAGTAACGCAGGACTTTTTCGCGTCCAGCGACTTTGGTGTTTACCGGCTCGTTGAGTCCGAAAGGAGCTGGAAGCTGGCCGCAGCGGGCATGCCGAACCTCGAGGTTGCGGGACTCACGCTCGTACAAAACGCGCGCAAACTCTACGCTGCTTCGCACGGACAGGGTGCATGGTTGCTTATACTTCCGGCCCAGGGGGACAATGGCGCCAGCACAGTAGCCGCGGTCAAGTAGTAACGATCAAAGTTGAGCCTCAATGGCTTGCTTCTTTGCCGTGTGGATCGGGTTTTTACACGGTCTCGGTCCGCGCGCTGTTGAGCAAGCCTTGAGGATTTGTCGACGCGGTTGTTAGCGTAACCTCGCCAACTCTCATTGACCGGCCGAGTGGGGGATTCGAGTATAAAGACCTAATTTCGCGGGTACGGGCGTGGCTCCTAGCCACCTCGCCCGCGACGCTACCGGGGACGGTACCGGAAAAGGTTTGAAGTTGGCGTCCGCGACGGGATGTGAAGCCGGGCTGCCGCCGCGAAAGCGGGATGGCGAACGTAACGCTAACCAACGACAGGAACACGGACGCGCTGGATGGCGTTCTAGGAGCAGAACACTTTATTGTGCCCCCGATTGTGTCCCCCGGCCTTTTAGAGATTCTGGACTTCCCTGCCCGTTTCTGACTCCTGAAACATTGGTAGAGCGCAGCCTTTTCAGGCTGGATTCTCTAGCGTAATTCCGTTTCAGTCAATAACTTCATTCGTCAAGGTGGACCGCCTATTGTGACCACCCTGTGATCACCGCCGATGCCTTGCTCGGGGTTGTGGGGGGTGGAATCCCATCCGCGCGGACGTTTCGTCGACAGATGCTGCCCGCGGAGCTACAGAAACGGCACACTGCGGGCGCCACTGACCAGGGTGTGTTGTGAGCGCTGCGAGAGCACAGGTCAGCAGTGCTCGATGGAATTCACTCCACTGTGGGTACAGGCCTACATCGAAAACGAGCTGCCCTAATTTGACCTACAGCGATTATTCCACCGACTTGGTTCGTTCATGTTTCCTTGGCACCACGGCTTTGGTGGCAGCGGTTGTCGACGTCGCTCCGCTTACCGATGATGAGTTGGGCCGAAGTCGAGGCTACCCATTTGTCGCTCTCCACTCCCCGCCAACACCGCGCTAGGTCAAATCTTGCGTAATCCCTATTGTTGGATAAAGCCTGGCGAATTCCTTGGTCCAGCTGATCGGCCCCTGCCCGAGAGCGAGCGAGAGTTTCGCCCACTATTTTGGCAAGAGATGGTCCGTGCCGATCAGCGCGCCGCGAATGGCCGGCTTGCCGGCCTCTTCCGAGGCCGGCGCGCAAAGAGGACGGAGTGCTCTAGAATCCCCTGTAGATCATGGTCGCGGTTTTCGTGCCGTGAGCCGCGATCGTGTCGGCGTAAACCATTTCTATCGATCCGTCGATACCCACCAGCGGTGAGGTTCCTGGGGCATTGAATGCAAAGGCGCAAGCATTCGGTCCGTCGGGAACATCCTGCGCGAACCCACTCCAATACCCGAACTGCGGTGTACCCACATTCTCCAGCTGCAACCCGAAGGAAAAGGGCACCGAGCCGACCTGTTCATTCCATGCGGCGGCGGTGTTCTGGGTTGCATCCAGAGTATTGGTTCGGGAAAGACCGGCATCCGCGTCCAAGAAGCGCAAAAGGTACACTCCCCTCGCAGCTGCTGTGTTGTTCTTCAGCGCCATGGCAATCTTGATGGAAGGAGTCGCGGGTACCTGGGTGATGGTTTGGGTGAGCGTCCAGATGCCATCGCTGGTGGTGCGAGCAATCTTAACGGTGGTTGCGGTGTGACTCAGCAGGGTAGGCAAATCCCAGTTTCCGCTGTCCGCATAGGCGTAGTCGTGGTACTCGACTATACCGGGGCTGGCATTGCAGAAGCCGTACCCTTCGCCGCCGAAGAGCTCCTGCCCGTGGCCCTCAGGAGTCGAAATCGTAACGATATTGCCATTGTCCGATACACAGTAGGACAGGTAAGTGTTGGCAGACCCAGAGGTGAAGTTGTAGCGGCAAACGGGGTCGATGTCGGGGCGGGACCCTTTCGGAGTGCCCGGTTCATCCGCTGCGGATGCAAACATCGATGCTGCCAGTGCCAGGCAGGCAATGGATATGGAAAGCCAAAGGTTTCGCCTACAGGAGTTTGACAATGTTTTCATCTTGAATCTCCTTTTCTAAGTCTGTCGGAATGCTGCTGATCAGACCGTCGCATACTGCGCGACTTACCTTTTTTCGACAATAGTCGGAGTCTGAAAATCCCCTTAAATCTCCATGAAAACGCTAAGCAGCGAGAAAGAATGCACTTATTGCACGTAGAAGAATCGAGCAGAGGTACAATTGCGGGCAATTCTTTGGGGCGTGGGGGGGTATGCCACCGGACCTGGTAAAACTTGCCGACAATCTCGAACTGGATCGTCGCGCCTACGAGCTGCGCCGTGCGGGCGAACCCCTCAAGTTATCTCGCATCCCCATGGAGCTCCTACTCTTACTGGTCGAGCGGCGAGGCGAGTTAGTGACTCGGGATGACATCGTGAAACGGATCTGGGGAAAAGACGTTTTCCTGGACACAGACAACAGCATCAACGCGGCCATCCGCAAGCTGAGGCAAGTGCTGGTGGATGATCCTGAGCAACCGCGATTCGTACAAACGATCACCGGCATGGGATACCGGTTTATAGCGCCGGTAATGGATGTCAACTTGTCGCCCGCCGATCCTGCCAGCGCCGTTGAGAAGCAGACTTCCATAAGCGAGAACCGGGTGGGCAAAAAGTTCTCGCACTATCGGATTCTGCAGGTGCTCGGTGGCGGGGGCATGGGGGTCGTGTACAAGGCGGAAGATCTGAAACTGGGCCGCCGCGTCGCGATCAAGTTCTTACCGGCCGAGATGGCCGGCGATGCCAAGGCTTTTGAACGATTTGAACGGGAGGCGCGAGCAGCCTCAGCGTTGGATCATCGCAACATCTGTTCCATCCATGAACTGGGAGAGCATGAGGGGCAGCCTTTCATCGTGATGCAGTTGCTTGAGGGGCAGACAGTGCGGGAATGGATCGAGACCACAGCAAGTCAAAGCAGTCCGCAACGCCTGCCGCAGTTGCTCGAACTAGCCATTCAGATTGCAGACGGTTTGGAAGTGGCGCATCACCATGGCATCATTCATCGGGATGTAAAACCGGCAAACATCTTTATTACGAACCGTGGCGAAGTCAAGATTCTCGACTTTGGTGTGGCAAAGTTCTTGGAAACACAAGAGAGTTTCGCCGAGCCTGCTGACACTGTTACAGAGAGTGTCGCGTTTCCGAATCCCACCCTCACTCGTACCGGCGCAGCGATGGGAACGCCATCCTATCTGTCGCCTGAGCAGATTCGGGGCGAGAAACTGGACGCGCGGACGGATTTATTCTCCTTCGGGCTGGTGCTCTACGAGATGACAACCGGAGAGCGTGCATTTGCGGGAACCACAGCGCCAGTGATCCGGAAAGCTGTTTTGAATCAGTCCACGGTCCCAATACGGCAACTAAACGCGAGTCTTCCGGCGGCCCTGGAAAAGATTGTCGAGAAGGCGCTGGAAAAAGACCGGGAGCGTAGATACCAAACTGCAGGTGAGATGCGGACCGATCTTGAGAGCTTGCGGGTGGCGCTCGCGCCCGCGGCGATCCGGCCACCCGTAAGACGTGTCAGGCTGGCGGCGGGAATTGCCATCTCGCTTCTTCTGGCCGGCCTTATTTTTTATATGATCGGCGGCCGGGGGTGGTTGCGGCGCAGCCAAACCCAGCAAACATCTTCAGGCGAAATGAAAGCCCGCCGCTCGGTGGCCGTACTGGGCTTTAACAATCTGTCCGGCAAGTCCGATGAAGCTTGGTTATCGACCGCTTTATCTGAAATGCTGAGTACGGAATTGGCCGCTGGACAGCAGTTGCGGATCATCCCCGGCGAAAGAGTCGCGCGCATGCAGCTGGATCTGGGATTGCACCCAAACGATAGCTACAGCCCGGAAGTGCTGAGCAGAATCCGCAAGAATCTGGGAACGGATGTGGTGGTGGTCGGCTCCTATCTGGCGATAGGCAAAGATTCGGGGGGGAAAGTCCGCATCGACCTGCAATTGCAAGACGCAGGAACGGGCGAGATTGTCGGCGTCATTTCGCAGAATGGGACCGAGGCAGATCTTGCCGATCTGGCTTCGCGCGGTGGCGAAGGTTTGCGGCGTCAACTAGGACTGGGGACAGTCTCCGCCCGTGATGTGCGCGAGATCCAGGCCTCAATTCCGGCCAATAGTGAGGCGGCGGAGCTGTATGCCCAAGGTCTGGAACGGTTGCGCGCGTTCGACGCGCCGACAGCGCGCGATTTTCTGCAAAAAGCGATTGCGGCCGATCCCAATAACGCGCTTGCTCATTTAGCGTTGTCCCGAGCGTGGAATTCTCTCGGATACGACGTGAAGGCGCAGGAGGAGGCGAAGAAAGCATTTGATCTTTCGGCAAATCTGTCGCGCGAGGAGCGACTATCAATCGAAGGACATTATCGCGAGTCAGTGCACGATTTGCCGGCTGCCATTGAAATCTACCGAACCCTGCGCAATTTTTTCCCTGATGACCTCGACCACGGACTACAACTAGCACATGCGCAAACTCTCGCCGACCTCGGCCAGGATGCCTTACAGACCGTGGCGCGAATGCGGGCTTTGCCCAACCCGCTAAACGCCGATGCCCGGATTGACCTGGCGGAGTCCTATGCGTTTGCGACGCTCGGCGACTTCAAGCGACAGCAACTAACGGCCGCCACCGCGATTGCAAAAGCTCAGGCTCAAGGCAGCCGTCTGCTCGTGGCGGAAGCAAACGAAAAAGAAGGCTGGGCTTGGGACCGCCTCGGCGATGTGGACAAAGCCATGACGCACATGTTGGTAGCTCGTGATCTTGCAGTCGCGGGTGGCAACGAGCGCCTCTCTATCAAGGCGTCGCGCGGCATCGGAATGATTCTCTACGACAAGGGGGATTTTCCCGGGGCTTTGAAGACGGCTGAAGAAGCTTTGGTTGTGTCTCGCCGGATAGGAGGAAAAAGCTACGAAGCCTCTATTCTCAACGATATCGGCAACGTCTTCTACGATCGGGGCAAGCTCGAAGAGGCACGGCGATACTACCAGGAGTCGCTGGTCCTTTATCGCGAGTTAGCTGACATCGACGGGATTGCGGGGGCATTGGGCAGCATCGCCAATGTTCTTGATGGGCTGGGCGATCTGGCTGGCGCTACTGACATGCAACAACAGTCTTTGCAGGCCTTTCGTCAAGCCGGCGACAAGCGCGGCGAACTCTCCACGCTCGCCAACCTCGGGAATGTGCTTCTGGAAAGGGGTGAACTGCAATCTGCGAAGCAAAATTACGAGCAAGCCCTAAAGCTCGCTGAAGAAATTGGTTACAAGCGAGGGCGCGGTTATATCTTGCCCAGCTTGGCGACGGTCCTTCGCGATCAAGATAAGCTCCCCGAAGCGCGGACTACTCTTGAGCAGGCCAACAGCCTTCACAAGGAACTTAAGGATGAGATCAACACTGCGCGGAACCAGATACTACTTGCTGACATTGCGCTCGAGCAGGGGCAAGTCACGGAAGCTGAGACCTTAGTCGGCGGCGTCAAGGACGTATTCGCCAAAGAGAAAATGAACGACGCCAGTTCCGCGTCGGAGGCGATTCTTGCTCGCGCTTTGCTGGCGCAAGGGAAAATCAAAGAGGCTCAAGTGTCCGCCGGACGTGCACTCGATTTCTCGAAGAACGCCACCGATCGAACGGTGAGTTTCGATGCCTCGTTCTCTGTCGCCAGCGTGGATGCCGCTTCCGGCCGAAAAATTGAAGCGCTGAGAGCTTTGGAGACTGTCCGCTCCGAGGCAAGCCGTTTGGGATACGCCGGCTATGATTTCGAGGCACGCTTACGCCTGGGAGAGATTGAACTTCGATCGGGTGAGGTAAACGCCGGGCGGGCGCGATTGGAGCAGTTGTCGAAGGACGCTCAAACCAAGGGCTTTCTCCTAGTAGAGCGCAAAGCGAAGGCTGCCCTGAGTAGGAATCGGGCGATAGCGGAGAATTGACGAGGGCCGGCCAAACAAAACAGTGCCGAACCTGAGAGTCCGAAGGAGAAGCCATACTGGAAATCTGACATATTCACTCTGCCAGAGTTCGTGGGTGGAGCAAAGGACCGAAAGCGCAAATGAATGCATTAATGGATTCAATCGCGCCGCGCGATTCGTTCGAAGTGCGGTACCGTCTGCGAGCAAAGTGCCGGATCGATGCGCAGGGACTCGCTTCGCGCGGGTACGACTACTACGATCCGGACGAGCGGCCGCCTGCGCCTTTCGGTTCTTTAAATGCCGCGGGCACATCCTGCTCATGGTGCAGGTCCGTCATCTTCGCGGCAAGCTCCTGAACGTAGTCGAGAAGCGTATTTTGATACCGCGCCATGTAATCCGCCTTTTTCATCTCCGGCAACTCGCGCCCGGACTTGCTCTCCAGCGCGTGTGCCGATCTCTTCTAGGATCTCCTGACTCATGTTGGTCTCGGGCCAGTGAGTGATTCGAGTTCGGCCTAAACTTTTCCTATGCCAAAACGCCAAGACCAACCGGCACACTGAAGAGTCCCCGGGACGCTGAAGGGCTGGAAACCAATCGCAGGTTTCCTGGGGCATCCCTGTCTCGGTTGTTCGGCGGTGGTCGTCGGAGAGCATGCCAGTTGATCGCACCACGGCTAAGCTACTGGTATTACCAAAGTAACGATGTAACCAATTACATCCCTTGTGCAAGCGCTACGGGTCTAACTCCCACCGCTTCCACCTAAGCTACTCATTCTGCACTCCGTCTGTTGGCAACATAAATGCATTATCAATATCGACCTTAGTTCCTCCCCTGTCTCCTCCCCTGTCTCCTCCCCCAGAATTCTTCTGAGGAGGACAGGACCGTGTCGCAAACCAGCGCTAAAAACCAGATGCCTCGCAGGCTTGTGTGGATCGACGAAACACCTCGTCGGGCTTTTGGTTGCTCCGAATGTGCTTGGGTGTTCGACCCTTTTGGGTCGGTCACTGGTAATTCCCTTAATGAGGCGATGCAGAACTTCGAGGTTTGGCGCGACAGAGAGTTTTCATCTCATGTTTGCGCCGATCACCCGAGAACCGTGGAAGCAAAACACCCAATTTAATTCAAACCTGAGCAGCCCACTCGCTGCGCGATAGGGATTGTCCACTCGTTATGCACATTGCGGGGTACTTCAAGCTTTTGCCAGAGACTTTTCAGGGAGTCGAAGCTCGAATTGACTGACCACGATCCTTCAACATCTCTGAGCACAAAACCCAAATAACTTTCTAACTTTCCTCTCACTGCCGAGTTGCGCCATGGCGAACACAATCCCATTTCTCGACATCGCAAAAGACAGAGAGGGTCGCGGCCTTCAATTGACCAAGCCGGGACCTGTAGGTCACAAAGTCCGGTGGGCTACGACGCTCGTCGCTGTCCACCGTGCTCTTGCACCTCGGAATCTTCGTTCTGTCCTTCCCTCTTGCTGGAAGATGGAATCTTCTGTGCGCTGTTGTCCCTATTCTTTTCTCTTCTTCTCTTCCTTGGCTTGGTTGCTCACCGGGACTGGCCTGACTGTTGGCCTGTCGGCCCGGATTACTGATTCTGCCCCGTGTTGATATCGTCTGCCATGGAATACTCCTTTTTAAGCAAATTCGGCGTCAACTGCTGCCGCCAGCCCTTAGTTGCAAGAACTTGCCTCGCGAGTTTGGGTGTCTTCCCACTGTTCGAGGCTGCTACATGTTCTTAGCAGACGGCTTAGCCTTGGCGAGATCTGTCGCGCCATCGAGGTGCTTCTGCAGCGTGGGCAGCGTCTCGCCCGCATAAGTCTTCAAGTCGGCGCTCTGCGCATCTGCCGCTTCTTTTGTGTAAACCTGTATTGCCTTAGTGTGTCCCGCAATCATTTCCTGGATATAGCGGTGATCGAAGGCCGCGCCTTTCAGCTTGCTGAACGGAGCGATCATCTTGTCGTGTGCTGCATCGAGCCCCTTCGGGGCGACGAGATTGGCTTTGCTGGCCACGGTGCTTAGCTGCGTGTAATCGCTGGTGTGGTCAGTGACTAGCATCAGGGCGTAGTCCTTCACACTTTGCGCAGAGGCTTGGAGATTTGCCAACTGTCCCAGGTTCGCCTCCATCATGTCAGTTTGTCCGGCAAAATCCACGAACTGCTGATCGCTCATGGGTGCCGCTGCACCAGTTGGGGTGGCCTTCTTATGCGCACTCTGAGCAAGCGCCAGAACGCAACATAGAGCAACGCCGCAAACAGCTGAATCGATAGTTTTCATTTCATCTTCCTCCCACTCGATTTGTGAGTGGCGCGGTCTAACAACCAACGATTCTTTACAAATGATCCCATTTCACAAACGGCCCGTTAGAGCTAGTATCACGATGATCAGCACTACCAGGCCCAAACCACCGCTCGGATAGTATCCCCAGCCTGCGCTGTACGGCCAAGTGGGCAGTGCCCCAAGCACTAGCAGAATCAATACAACAAGCAAAATGGTTCTCATGCGGTCAGCCCTCCAGGCAATGACGAGTTACCGCTTATCGCCGTGCTGAGATGCCTGAGGAAAGAAGAAAGGTTGTGAGGAAACGGAGTTCCTGAAACGTCTCCCACTATCTGCTGCAATCAGTCTGGCAGGCGCGGAGTTTCTGGCGTGCACGTTGGCGACCGCACAGAACATTACCTGCTTCTACGCCCAGCGGGACCACGAGAAGCTGCTGGCACTGATCAACGAGGGAGCGGCCGCGATGTCCGTCAAGTTGCCTGGGGAATTGGCGCATCGGGTTCCCGAGGAACGACACCTTTCCGCTCCGTCCATCACATCCACATCACGCACTGAAATACGATTCGAAGCTGTCCGCCAGCTACCAAGGGCCAGGTCACCGTGGCTGCGTACACGGCGGTTCTTCAGGCGTGGCGCTAGACCATAGCTTTTGACCACAGCCGCCGAAGGTGTTTGGACCTGTCCCTGCAGACCGTTCCGTGGGGCCTATCCTCGTCAGTTAAGCAGTTACGCACTACTCAGCCTTGCGGCCTTTCGCGCTCGTGGCACAAGGTTGCCCGCCATCTGCCCAGATCGTCTGCAAGCCTCCATGGGACCGGCTTGGTCGTGCCAGCAAAAACCGACACCTTCGGGCAACCGCTTTAACCTAACCCGAACCAAACTCTATTATGAAAACAATGACCTGCAAAGACCTTGGTGGAACTTGCGATCAGAAGCTGACGGCCGGTTCTTGGGATGAGATGGTGAAGGCCATGACGAAGCACGTAATGGAGAAACACCCCGATGTAGCGAAACAGATGGAAAGGATGCACAAGGAGGATCCGAAGAAATGGGGCAGCGAGATGAAGCCGAAATGGGATGCGGCTGCTGAAGTCTGATTCATCATTTTCTTCTGTTTGTGCGAAGCGGCCCAAGACTGGGCCGCACCCTAACCGTGACGAGTGGACCGAAGGACGCCGCGACGGCTTGACTCCCACCAAAAAAGTTGTCGTTCACCCTGAACGAACTCAAATATGGACCCTCTTTGCGCTTGCCGGGGTTTCGGTCATCTTTGAGAAGCGTGGTCCTGTGAAGCGGCGCCTTGGAAACGGCGTGACAAGGAATGCACTAGCCACTTTCATCATCCTGCGGATCTGATCCGACTCTGGAGGAAACATCAATGAAATCGATTATTCGGTCAGTCACAGCAGTGGTGGCAGTTATGTTCGCGGTCGCCACCCTGTGTCCCGCGCAGGACGTCAAGCCGACCGACCTGGGCAAGAGGGCGGCGTTCAATGGCAAGAAGATCGAGAAGAAGGACAAGACGAAAAGGTGCACGTCGGTATTCTTCGGGCCGTCCGTGCCATTCGAATGACACTGGTTCGTTTCGATCTTAGAACTCCACGCGCAGGGCAAGTTGGCCGGTACGGTTTCCAGCGTTCTCTGCCGTTTGTGGGGCGCTGAGGACGCCGAAGGTTGCCGGGACATCGATCTGCGTGGCGGGTGGAGCGAAATTAGTATGATTGAGCACGTTCGTAAATGTTGACTCAAAACGGATTCTGACTTTCTCCGCAACCGGGAAGACTTTAGCCAAACCGAGGCTGACCGCGGCTGTCCCGGGTCCCTGCAGGATGCCCACTCCGGCGTTGCCAAATCTGCCGGCGCCCACTGGCGTTGGAGCAAATGCCGCCAGATTGAAATAATGTGCGTGTGACTGTCCCCTGTAGAGATTCGTCGAAACCTGGTCGGGACGCAGGTAAGCGCCACGATTCACCACGTCGGTGTTGGACTGGTCGTAGGAATCGCTGATGCTGGGCGTGAGCCAAGGACCCGTTTCTAGCAAAGTCACCGTGGTGAGTTCCCAACCACCCAGGGCCGCGTTCTTCCAGCCCCCGGTATCGAGAAACGTTCGTCCCTGACCAATGGGCAACTGATAGAGACCCGTCAAAAGGAAGCGATTGCGACGAGTCCCTTCGACATTGCCATAGTCACTGCGGAGATTGAAGCGGTTGGCAGTCGGGACGCCATAATTAACTTCACCGGCGAAAGCCGTAGGGTTGTCGCCCTGATTGTCGGCGAGGTTCTTCGACAAAGTGTAGTTGGCGCCGAAATACAGGCCGTGCGACATCTTGTGGCTTTCCTCAACCTGGAGGGCATTGTAGTTGGCTTCGCCGGCGTTGAAGGTGCTGTAGAGCGTGAACCAGTTGTGGTAAGGCGCGCGCGGATCAACATAGGGGCTGGCGACCGTAGTCTGATACGGCGTCGTACTTGCCGGGATTTGATTCAGGTCTTCGGTGATGCTGAGCCGATCGCTGTGCATGCCGAGATAGCTTATGCGCAAACTGTCATTGTTCCCAACTTGATGCTCGACGGTGAGGTTCCATTGATTCGCCTGCGGATCGCGGTAGTTCGGATCAACTCCCTGATCGAGACCACCGCCGCCGTACTGTGCGCCCAGCGAAGGGGACGCTGTATTGGGAAATTGAATCAACGGAGTGCCGCTGGCGGTTACTGTATTCGTGTATGTGTGCAACGCCGAAGTCGGATTTCCACTGTTATTGAAGGATAAAGGACCCAGATTGGTCATCGTGAAGATGCCAAATCCCGCACGAATAACTGTTTTCGTATCGTTAAACGGGCGCCATGCAATCGATACGCGGGGCTGGAAGTTTCGCATATAAATGTCGCGAAGCGACTGCGGCAAGTGGTCCTGGCTGGCGGTAATGTAGTTCGTGCATGGCAGGGCCGTATATCTCAAATTGCAGGCGTTAAACGACTGCTGGAACGCCAGATTCGACGCCTGAATGTTTTGCTGCTGCAGATAGGCCGAGAGCCCGTTGGGTACGACGATCGAATTGTTTCTCTGGTCGAAATTCGCCAGATTGCCCCCGTCTTCGTGAAAACCCGGCAGGATCTGCCAGCGCAAGCCGTAGCTGAGCGTGAGGCGGCTGTTAATCTGGTATACATCCTGGCCGTACACGCCATATTGCCACGCCGTCCCGCTCACGTCCGGACTCGAGACGGCAAAGAACAGAGAGGTCGGTGTTCCCTGGAGGAAGTCGCCGAAAGCATTGCCCGTGAACGTACCCTGGAAGATGAAATCACCGAAATCGTCGGAGTTAAACACCGGTGCGAAACTTTCGAGGTCAAAGTATCGCACCCTTCGCGCATCCAGGCCCATCTTTAGGGTGTGCTTACCTCGCGTCCAACTCAGATTGTCGGTGAACTGGATCGTCTTCGACTGGGTCACGCCGGTCTTGTCGCGGCCAATGGGAGTGAATCCGGTGCCCGCGCCAAAATTGAACGTGGGAAAAGCGTGCGTGGTGGGGTGCTGGCTGATGTTTACGCCGGTCAGATCCAGTTGCGAGAGCGCGTCTGCGCCCTCGATGGGAAAGCCGACGCTGGTTGTTACATTGGTGAAACCAAACCGAAACTCATTCAGGAGACGCGGTGTAAGCACCCAGGTATGCGAGACCAGCAGACTGCGGTTGTGCACGCTGTCCGAGTCGTCCGGCAAAAGGGGGTTGGCATAGTCCTCGGTGATGTTTTTGCGACTGAAGCGCGCGTAAACCGATTGCTTCGAATTGATGGTGTGGTCGATGCGAAGATCGGCTCCATCGGTGCGCGCGGGCGTGGATTGGAAATTTTCGTAGTTGTAATTCGACTGGCCCGTCACATTAGGAAGCGGATAGTAGCTCAGCAGCGCCGTAGCGGTGGGATTGATGTTCGTAATCGGCGTGGTGACGCCGAGCGCGGTCAGGTTTCCCTTGCGCTCGTCTTGCGTAGGAACCAGGAACTGCTCGGCCACCGCGGTGGAGCGGCGATTTCCCTCGTAGTCGAAGAAGAAGAACGTCTTGTCCCTGCCATTGTAGAAATGCGGAATACCCACTGGGCCGCCAAGCGATCCGCCAAAAGTGTTGAAGTGTTTGGGAGCTTTGCCACTGAAGCCGTAGGGGTCGGCATCGAATGCGTCGTTTTGCAGATACTCAAACAGGCTGCCGTGATACTGACTCGTTCCGCTTTTAGTAGTGAAGGTGACATCGCCCACCTGCGAAAACTCTGCGCTGTTGTTAGACGATGTTACTCTTACCGCAGAGATTCCCTCCTGCGATGGATAGGCGTCCTGCAGCGCGCCGTTCTGCCGCACGTTCGCGGTAGAGATGCCGTCGACGGAGAAGTTCACCATCGCCGAGCTCGCACCACCCAGCGCAATGTTTCCTGAACTATCCTGCTGCACGTTCGGCGAAAGCGACAGCGCTGCCAACGGGCTCGTTGTGGTAGCGCGATTGTTCAGTGGAAGTTGCGTAATCTGCGAGTTGTCCTTCGAATCGCTGATCACCGCGTTCTCGGTGTTAATCACGGCTACGGTGTCAGAAACCTCCACCGTCTGCGATTGACTTTTGATTCCTAAAGTGACATCAATCCTTAGCGTCTGCCTGGAAGTCAGTTCGGCGGATGGAACTTGGAACTCGGCAAAACCCTCGGCCTGAGCGGAAAGGGCGTAATTGCCGGGCTTGAGGTTCAAAAACTCAAATGATCCGTTCTGGTCCGATAGAGTAGAGCGAATGCTGTTGTCTTCCAAACGCCGTATTTTGACTGACGCCCCGGGCACAACAGCCTCTGTCGTGTCATGCACCACACCCACGATACTGCCGAACGTTGACTGCGCATCTACAGAAACGCTGACCCCGAGAACACATAGAACGAGCAGCGCTGCCCCGATCCTTGGATGGATGACTTCTTTGGTCACTTCCCTAACCTCCACGAGGGGATCCTCCGCAGATCGAATCTGCCGATTGTCTTTGGAGTTTCACGCCCCGTGTTCCGAAGCTAGCAGGGACGGCATAAGGAAGCTGTGGGTAAGCGATAAGGGAATCGTAAAGTCGTGCCGCAAAGAAACGATAGCCCGCATCGGGAATTCTGATAAGGCGAATTGGTCGCTGATGTCGTGTTGTGATTCCAGCGGCTTAAACCAATTCCAAAACAGACTCTCGTCTCGTGATAGAACTTGGCAAACCCTTCGGCCCGCGCTCTCGGCCAATGCTTGCTGGCATTCATTCTGGGCGGCATGGCACCGTTACATGGTTAAGACCAGTCCGGCGAGCGTTGACGCAGGGGGAACTGGACGGCGGCCGGAATGTTCTAGCTGTATTGGCCACTCAAGGCCGCACGCGAATGCGACTGGCGAATCGACGTTCCTCGTAGATCGTCAATTAACGAAGCCTTGGGAGGCCTTTGTCGAATACGCAAGCGCTTTTCCGGAAAATGGTGGGCCGCGGCACTTGCTGCGACTTCGGAACGCCTCTGAAGATCACCCAGCAGCAACAGATTGACTCCCATGTCGGAGTGGGCCTGTCTTCGGCCGCGGTGGATCATCTCAGCGGGATCGGCTATTTGTTGCGCATTCAGGCGATCTCTCGCTAGGCGATTTAAGTAAACTTGTTTCCGTACAAACACCCCGACGCGACGCTAGAATGCTTCAAGGGAAGTGACAGGGCGCAATAGCTCGTTTCGAGACTCCGTAATTGTTTTGATGCCGCTTCCGTTGGGCTGCTCCTGAAATAGATCGTGGATTTCTACAGCGCAATTCAATACGTGTTGTTTGTGGTCATCGTCACCGCCTTGGTGAAGCCCTTGGGCGGGTACATGGAACGGGTCTTTTCCAGGCAGCGGACCCTACTTGACCGTTTCTGCCTTCCTGCCGAGCGGCTCCTGTATCGCATTACTGCGGTTGATCCTAATCTGGAGATGACCGGCAAGGAGTATGCAACGTGTTTTGTGCTCTTTGGCCTCGCCGGCACGCTCCTGTTGTACGGCATTCTCAGACTGCAGCAGTTCCTTCCCTGGTTCTTTCCGCAATACCACACGACGCCACTATCTCCGGACCTGGCTCTGAACACGGCGATCAGCTTCTCGACAACTTCTACCTGGCAGGCTTACGCGGGCGAGAACACGATGAGCTATTTCAGCCAGATGGTGGGACTCTGCGCGCAAAACTTTTCGGCTGGCGCTGCGGGATTGGCCGTGGGCATTGCCTTCATTCGGGGTCTGGCTCGGCAACTCTCCGACAGGCTGGGCAACTTCTGGGTTGATCTCACACGTGCTCTGCTCTGGATCCTTTTGCCCGGAGCATTAATCGGTGCCGTGCTGATGGTCTGGCAGGGTGTGCCGATGAACTTCCACCGCTACGCCGTTGTCACTACGGTGGAAGGTACGCCGCAGGTCATAGCGCAGGGTCCAGTAGCCGCACTTGAGATCATCAAGAATCTGGGGACAAATGGCGGCGGCTTCTTCAACGCGAATGGAGCCCATCCGTATGAGAACCCCACGCCACTTACAAACTTTCTCGAAATGTTGGCGATCGTGCTCTTGCCTGCAGCCTTCACCAATACCTTCGGCAGGATGGTAGGCCAGCCTCGACAAGGATGGGTTCTCTACAGTGTGATGCTGCTTCTGTTCGTCTGCGGACTGGTTTTCGTACATCACTTTGAACAACGGGGTCTCCCCCACATCGGAAACCTGAATTCCCGAAACAGTAGTCTTCAGTCAGGTGGGAACATGGAAGGTAAGGAAGTGCGCTTCGGCATTGGTAGTTCGACCCTCACAGCTGTGGTGACATCAAACACAGCCACGGGATCAAACAACTCAATGGACGACAGCTACACCTCGCTCGGCGGGATGGTTTTGCTGGTAAACATGCTGTTGGGAGAGATCGTATTCGGAGGTCTGGGAACTGGTCTTTACAGCATGGTCATGGCCGCTGCTATCGCTGTATTTCTCGCGGGACTTATGGTTGGGCGCACGCCTGAATATCTGGGGAAGAAGATAGGACCCGCGGAGAACAAAATGATCATGCTGTACACTTTGGCTGCGCCGCTGGTCGTCCTCCCGCTCACCGCAATTGCCGTGAGTACCAAAGTCGGGCTTGCTGGGTTGACGATCAACGGCGGACCGCATGGCTTCAGCGAGATTCTGTTTGCCTATACCTCCTGCCTCGCCAACAATGGCCAAAGCTTTGCCGGTCTGAGTGCGAACACTCCGTTTTACAACCTCACCACGGCATTGGCGATGACGGTGGGCAGATTCGGCTTGGCCATTCCCGCATTGGCATTCGCAGATCTGTTTGGTCGCCAGAGAAGCACCCCTACTTCGTCGGGAACTCTTCCGACGGATTCTCCGGTGTTCGGAGTCCTATTCACGACCTGCTTGATAGTTATGGTGGCTCTTAGCTATCTTCCTGCCCTGGCCCTCGGTCCAGTACTGGAACGATTGCTCTTTTTAAGATAGAGCGTTTTGAACTATTCGAAAAGTTTCGAGGAATGCAGACTCGATGGCTACCGCTCAGGCCTTCCGCCACATCTGCCAATGCAAAGTGTCGGCAGACACGATTTTGAGCGACGATGCACTTTGGCGAGCCTTGGATCTCGGCAAGGAGATCAGTGTCATGCACGTCTTTGTGGACCAGGATGACAGTTCTGCTGACCACATCTGGCGTTTGAGTAGTCAGGAGAGGGATAACCTCTGCAAATGCCTAAGTTCGTAGCGGGGCTAGCTGCTTTATGGTGCGCTTTGAGACCCGTCTTAGCCCGAATAGACCCCATTCGGCCAACCCTGACTCGTTGCACCTTTACGAATAAATTATGATTTTTTTATTCGATATTTACGGATTGTGGTTCCCAATGGTCTGGCTTGAGTGATTCCGGCAACGTTTCCGGCGTTGGGGATCCGAGCCCGGAGGCTGCCCTGTTCGTCAGAACCTTAACGGCAGTGCTGTGCACGGCCGGCATCGCATTTTGTCTGCGGTTCCTGGTGGCGCTATGCAAGGAGTGCAGGTCTCGCTCGGTCGGTTATTGGGTCCATCTGCGACTCGGCTCGGGCGAAAGCGCGATCGCGGAACCGCCGCAGCGGAGAAAACCCGTGACTCGCGCTGCGTGAGAATGGGTTGAAGCGGAACATCGTGGAGGTCAACTATGTCGGGGCGAATGAAGATTGCACGATTCATCGTGATCATTGCAATGTTGAGCATAACTTTCGCCATACCTGGGACTTCGGTCGCACAGAAGGCCACGGCTCCGAAGCCGCAGGATAAACTGGCGCTCGGACAGGAACGAGCCGAGCAATTGTTGCTCCTAATAGATACCGACAAGAGCGGCAATATCTCGAAACAAGAGTGGATGAAGTTTATGGAAGCGGAGTTCGACAGACTGGATAAGGACAAGAAAGGGCAGTTGGACGTCAAGGAACTGACCCAATCGAAATTGCGGGTGAGCCACTTTATAAATGTGGGGAAGTGACACCTCTCAATAAAAACTTCTCGGGCCCGCTCATCGCCCCTTCAGTTTCCGCGCCTGCGGGTGCGGATTCGACCGTGAGTTGCAGTTTTATTTGGTCGTCGGAGAAGTACCCCCTCTTCGACGGGAAACTCTCCAGACCCATTTTCTTCTTTGGGGTTCCTACTCACGACCTGCTTGCTAACGATGATGGCTCTGAGCTATGTTCCTGCCTGGATCCTCGCTCCCCTACCGGAACGATTGCTTCTCGGAAGACTAGAGGTGCGCCGCGAAGGCGCGGGAGGATTAGCCTCTTCATCCGAGAATGTCTCCCAGTCGCGCGATCGCGCGGGAGGTAATGTAATGCGAACAGAACTGGCGCGGCTCTATATTCCTCGCTGGTGGATCGAACACCGCATTCGAGATGGGAACAGCTCTCCTCAGCCCATCTCCCGAGTCGCAAGGGCATATAGCTCGCCACCTAAAGGCGTTAAGGTTGAAGATTGGAACACTGATTTTGCGAAGACCGCGGCTATCCTACCCTGCCCGCTGCGGCTAGAGCGCAATCAATGCGGCTTTTGCGCGGGAGGACGGCTCTCCGGCTTTGCTGGCGCTTGGCGCTGCTCCATCTGCTTCTGCTGAGTGGCATGCTTTTGCTCGACCTGTTGCGTTTGCTGAGCGTGGCGCTGTTCCATCTGCTGTTTTTGAGCGTCGTTGTAGTTTTTCGTGCTGGCTTGCTGATGTTCTTTTTCCTGCTGCTGCTGGAGTTTCTGGTGATCCTGCGTTTGCTTGGCAGCCAGCTTGTCTTGTGCCTGTTGATATTTCTTGTCGGTTGCAGCGTTGCCGGTGTTTGGAGGCGTGAACTTGTGTGGCTGTAATTCGTTGGCGTGATTGTTGGTAGCGGGACGATTTTCCGTGGCGGGGAGAGCTTCATTTCCTGGATGCGCATTCGCTGGAGGAGCTTTGTATTCGCCTCCTGCTTGTCTGGAGGCTACAACGCCAGTTTTGAAATCACCAGGTCTGGCAGTAGCCGCGATGGGCGGCTTGCCTTGGTTTGCGGAAGCGCGCAGTTCGGGATTACTGCGGGCTTCCTGAACGTGCTGCGTTTGCGCGGCTACTGGACCGACGTGGTGCTCGCTTGCGTAAGACTGTTCCTGCGGTGTAGGACGCGCTTCGGCGCCACCGGTACCACCGTTGTAGCTGACACGAGTTTCGGAGACGTTGGTCACAGTGGTGTTGTAGGTGTTGTGAATGATGGTGGTGTTTACGTGATTCACGTAAGTGTTGTAGGAGAAGTGACCACCTTCCCAGCGGCCACCTTCGTATCCCACACCGCCGTAGCCGAAGCCGTAATTGATGCCGCCATAAAAGCCCACCTGCGGGCCCCAATACCCCTCATGGAAAAGGAACGCGCTGCCGCCCCAGCCCCAATAACCTGGGGTCCACAGGAAGCCGACCTGGGGTGCCTCGACCCACGTGCCGGGTACCCAATAGTAGCCACCGTCGTCGTCATAGGCCCAGTAACCTGGCGTCCATAGGTAGCCGTCTGCAGGACAGATTGGCTGCTCGTAGACAGGAAGCGCCGGGGGGCCGAAATTGACTGAAACCCCGATACCGATTTGAGCGAATGTGCCGTGGGAGAAAATCAGCAAGACAAACGAAAACAGCAACCCGCGAATAGCAACTGTAGTAGGCATTGTGCTCCCTTGTGGCTGCTCATCCTTATTTTGTCGCCCGGTACGGCGAGAGGCTCACGGGGCGGATTTGAGCGGCGTCGTTTTCATGCAAGGATTCCACGGAGGATCTGACTGAGTCTGTCCAATACTGCTCACTTTCCTATCTGCCTCAAATGACCGTTCTTCGGACCATGACGAAGGCAGGCAAGACTAACTTAGCCAAAAGGGAGTTCCTGAGATGGCGCGAGAGCTGGGAGTATTCGTATTGACAGTAGTGGTTGGCCGATTATCCGGCAGACTCAAAGTTTCTTTGGTTTGGATCGCGCGGCCGTTCGCACTTGCCTCAAGTCATGCTTCCTGCGCTGCATGGGGTAGTTGCGATGCAGTCGCTCGATCCGCTTCTGTAAGGTGGCTGACTGCTCACTGAGCGTCGTTGATTGCTCTTGCAGTGGTAATGGCGATCTTTCGGAGGTTCTCCGACTCCTCGCACAGCCGTTCAGAGGCTTTAATCTGGCACGTAACGAGTTGCTAAGGAGACTTCCGACAACTGACGCGGTATCCGCCAGATTCTTGCATTATCTTGGATCGCGTTCCATCACTCCGGGCGGCATAGTCAGTCGTCCAAATTGCTGTCATGAGGGAAAATCCCCTTACCGATCGGCTGTAGGCGTAGACTCGGAGAAGAAGTTGTTTCGGGAAGAGTTGCTCAATGGAAAAGCAAGCGGTTGGCGTCCTGAGCAGATTTGTCGTGGCGAATGACATGGATGCCGAGGTCAAGCGAGCTTTCATTCTCCGTCCGCATCTTGTCGACGCTGCCGCAGGGTTTGTCCGGATGGATGTCCTCAGCCCGGAGGACATGCCGAATGAAATCTGGCTGATGACATATTGGGCCGATATTGCAAGCTATCGGACATGGCATAAGAGCCACGCTTATCATGAATCGCATGCCGGAATACCGAAAGGATTGAAGCTTGTGCCGGGCAGCGCGGCCTTGCGTATATTCAATCTCATTGCTTCCTAAGAAACGATTATCTCCCGAAAGATGGCGGGCACGGGTGTAAGAGTTGTTTGTGCGCCCGGTCGGCTTCTCTGAGCGATTCAGCCTTCGTCGCTGCGCCAAGCGCAATCAACAAAACGGCGATGTGGTTGGGCCCCCCTCCAAGGCGTCAACGGCTTTTGGCCGTGGAATCCATGTCGGAGCTACTCGAACCAACGCGCGATTTCATTATTGAACGGCAAGAGGACCTTGCTCGCGAAATTGTTGAGCGCCACTGGCAACTGAAGCCCGGCTTGGAACAATTGTATGGAAAACAAGGGTGGGCGAAGTGTCTGGAGGATGCCCGCTACCACCTCCGATATCTCTCCGAAGCCGTAGGGGCGCGAGAGCCGGCTCTGTTCGTCCACTACGTCACATGGGCTAAAACAATGCTTCTAGCGCGCAATATCCCAGTTGAGGATTTGGCGGCGAATCTCGGAGTAATGTTGGATGTCTTGGAAAAAGAACTCCCTACGTCGATGCAAAGGCCCGCGATGGACTATGTGAAATCCGGCATTGGGAGTCTGACGCTCGGAAACGATAACTCATCATTTCTCGACCCTGGACAGCCGCTCGCCGAGCTTGCCCACCAATACCTAAGCGCACTTCTTCGCTACGACCGCCACTCGGCATCGACTCTCATTTTGCGAGCCGTGGAAAACAAAGTCGGCATCAAGGAAATCTATTGCTATGTTTTTGAACCTTGCCAGTACGAGATCGGCCGCCTCTGGCAATCGAACGTTGTCAGCGTCGCTCAGGAGCACTATTGCACCGCTTCCGCGCAGCTCATTATGTCGCAGCTTTATCCCTATATTTTTCGTTGGGATCGAACGTTCAGAGGCACGATTGTAGCTGCCTGCGTGACTGGGGAGCTGCATGAGATTGGGGCCCGCATGCTTTGCGACTTGCTTGAGATGGAAGGCTGGAACACGATCTACCTCGGCGCCAATGTGCCGACAGCCGGCATTGTCGATGTGCTTCGTGACAACCATTCCGATATTCTCGCCGTCTCTGCGTCCATGACTTTCCACATCCGTGCTGTACGGGAGGTGGTCGCGGCGGTGCGTTTGGCGAGCCCGGCTACGAGAATTCTTGTCGGCGGGTACGCTTTCAAAATCGCGCCGAATCTCTGGCGCGATGTCGGGGCGGATTACTGGACCAAGGATGCCTCCGATGCGATCTCTCTGCTAGACGGGTTCGACGATAAGATGGCGGGTGCCCGGTAGATAGTAAATTCGTAAGACTATGGATTGCCGAAACTGAAGCCTGATCGTAAGGGATCGGAATGGATGCTATGAGCGCAAATTCTTTGGGTAACGTGGATAGCGATGATCGTCTTTATCGCGAGCTCTCCCGCGTGAACAATGAGCTGATCAACGCCCAGAGAGATCTTGTCCAGAGAAATGTTCGACTTGAGCGCGCCGAGGAAGCACTGCGGAAGGCTCACGGCGACTTGGAGCGTCAGGTCCAAGAGCGAACGAGAGAACTGGAAAATACTTTGTCTGCTTTTCGAGAAGAAGTCCGCGTTCACCAGAAGACAGAAGAAAAACTACGAGAGCTTTCGTTGAGCGTGCTTCGCATTCAGGACGAGGAGCGGCGGCGGGTTGCGCGGGACTTGCACGATACCGTCGGCCAAACGCTAACCGCGTTGAAAATCACCCTGAGTACGCTGGAAAATGCGGTTGCGCGATTCCCTCAGACGGCCGACTTTTTTACCGAACTAAATGGACTTGCCGATCAGGCCCTTCGGGAAATCAGGACCACATCTTATTTGTTGCATCCCCCGCTTCTTGACGAGTCGGGATTTGCCGCCGCTGCTGCCTGGTACGTCGACGGCTTTAACAAGCGCAGCCCTATCCAGGTGAGGCTCCAATTACCAGATGGCGTTCGGCTTCCCGGTTCGGTTGAAATTGTTTTATTCAGGGTTTTGCAGGAGAGTCTGACGAACATCACCAAGCATGCGGGATCTGCCACGGTTGATGTGGTCCTGCAACTCGACGAAAACGAAGTATCCCTTTCAGTCAGGGACTATGGCAAGGGAATTTCAGCCGAAAGACTTGCGAAAATGAATGGCAGTGGATCGGATGTCGGAGTCGGGATCGCTGGTATGCGCGAGAGGCTTAAGGAGTTGGGAGGCAGGTTGGAAATCGAGTCCGATTCCGCAGGTACTCTGTTGAAAGCGTACGCTCCTTTGGCCTGAGGCTTTTTAGGCGCGATTAGAACAAAATCTCCGTCAATAATAACTGTTTCTATGGTCGTGACCAAAGCCTCAGCTGCTTTGGTTGCCTTGGTCTTAGCGACGTAAGCCCGGACACCCAATCTTTTTGGCTTCTTCAACGAAACGCGTGTCTGCATTCGAAGACAGTCTGACGGTTGCTATCTCCGGAGGCTCACTGCCTATTTTGCAGGCCGCCTCCGGGTCGTTAAGAATCGGCACGCTCACGTTTAGCACAACGACATCTGGTTTCAGCCGCTGCGCTTCTTCAATAGCCTTCACGCCGTCGTAGGCTTCGCCGCACACGCTGAAGCGGAGTTACTCTTCCAAGATTCTGCTTACATGTTTTCGGATAATTGGAGGATGGTCTGCGATCAAAATCGCAGGCTTCAGCTGAAGCGAGGAGTTTCGTGGGCTTTCTTGGAGATGGCTCCCTGAGCCCCCTAGAACACCCTCAGAAACGCTTATCGAACTTTCTGACCGACGCAGAACTTCAACAATGGAATGACGCTGTGGATGAGTACCAGCAGAAGGTTGAAGCAGGAACGACTTAATAGCTAAGCACTCGTAAATTTCTGCAAGAAACGTTACCACTCCCTCGCGTTTCCTGCCGAATGCATTTGACTGCAATCACGAGATGAGACTCGTGTCCCTGATCTTCGTTGCAAAGCCCATGAACTCTGCTTTGGGATCAGATTCCAGAGCGCTCATGGCCCTCCGCAAAGCAAAATCAAGCCTATACCTGAATGTGGCGCTGACTTAGCTCGCTTTCTGTTCTCGTTCAAGAGTGAGCAATATTGAACAGCGCTAACCTCGCGAATCGCGTATTTCTATTTTTTCATGGCTGGGCGACAGACACTGTCGTGAGAGAGTCGACTTTTCCGAGAGCCAATACCCCAGGGTGAATGCCGCAGGATCCGATTTTAAGATCGGTGCGCCACAGAACTTACCGAACTTAAGATTCGTCGCACATGCGAGATACGTCATTACAGTAGGGGAGCGTACGAATGCGAATGCCGGTAAATTGGAAGGCGTCTCGGATTCTTCTGTTTCCTATTCTGTTTTTTGGCGCAGGACTAGCATTTGTTTCTGGCCAGACCAGCCCGCCGCCAGCTAAGAGCGTTCAGTCCAGTAACGCACCAGCGGCCGGTGCGCCCTCCCCTGAAACCTCCAAGTATGTGGGAGCGGAGACATGCAAGACCTGTCACGAAGAGATCTACAACAGTTGGGAGAAGACGCCGCACTGGAAGACCACACTTGATACCAAAGCTGGACCCTCCCATCAAGGTTGCGAAGGCTGCCACGGTCCTGGAGCCGACCACGTAGCGGGCGGCGGCGACAAGGCCAAGATATTCGTGTTCGAGGGAAAGTCACGGAAGGAGACTAGTGCTCGCTGTCTAACCTGCCACGGCGAAGCCCACGAACAATCGCATTTCGCCGAATCCGCACACGCCAGCAGCGACGTCGGATGTCTCGACTGCCACTCGCCCCATCACGCCAAGGAGAAAGAGTTCCTGCTTGTCCAGGAGCAACCCCAGTTGTGTTACGGCTGTCACACTTCCGCCAAGGCAGACTTCGCCAAACCATATCACCACCGCGTCAATGAGGGTTTGGTGCAATGCGTGGACTGCCACAACCCCCACGGTACAGCAACCATACGCCAGCTAAGGAGTCTGCCGAGCGGCGATGCCACTTGTTACAAGTGCCATGTCGATAAGCAGGGTCCTTTTGTCTATGAGCATGTGCCAGTGAAGACCGAGGGCTGCACCAGTTGCCATTCGCCCCACGGATCAACCAATCCGAAGCTGCTCAACGTGATGCCCGTAAACATGCTCTGTCTGCAGTGCCACACGTTCTCGACTACGTTGACGGCCGGCGGGCCAAGCGGTCCCGTGCACAATCAATCCGCGAAGTATCAGGCCTGCACGATGTGTCACACGCAGATTCATGGCTCCAATTTTAGCAACGTGTTTTTCAAGTAGGAAATGTCGATGGAGGCACCCTCACAATTCGTCCCTGTGCTGCAGTCTTTGCCGATGCTGAGACCGGCGGGCTTTCCGGTGCACGCGAAACGCAGTTGGGCGCCCACCGGTCGTCAGGAAAAGCGTGGAGCTTCGATCGCACTGGCGGTGCTTTTGTACGCAATTGCAATGATCGTGTCGTCGCCAGAAATAGTCCTTGCCCAGACTCCCGCCGAGCGCCCGGCACCAGTGCCGACGGCGAGTCCGGCTCCGGCTCCACCCGCTGAACCCGATGGCGTGATCGGCGGCGGGTACCAGATTCACTCCTCAGTCGAGCTGGGCTACCGGTCCACTGACGTGACCGGCAGCGGCGATATGTTCGACACCCTGGTCAATCTGCAAACCGGACCGCGTGTACTAGACCAGACCCTTACGATGCAGTCGGTCGACCACCAGGGCTTGCTGTTCGACAACCTCTACCTCAACAGCGCGGGATGGGGAGGTGACCCGAACAACTACCTTCGCCTGCGAGCAGACAAGAACAAGTGGTACAACCTGCAAAGCAGTTTCCGTCGCGATCAGTATTTTTCTGACTACGACTTGCTGGCGAATCCACTGAATCCCCCGCCCCCACCTGCTCCTGGGGGCTCTACTCCGTCGATCCCGATACTGAACTCACCGCACGAATTTGCTACTACTCGACGTTTGAGCGACGTTGACCTCACGCTGCTTCCGCAGTCCGTTGTGAGTTTCCGTCTGGGATATTCGCATAACGACATGACCGGACCTTCCTACAGCAGCATCCACGAGGGTACGGAAGCTTCGCTCCTGCAGGCGTGGAACACAACCGTGAACTCCTACCGCTTAGGGGTCGACTTTAGAATCGCGCCGCGAACCGTCCTCAGCTACGACCAATTTCTCGATTACTACAAGGGAGATACTGACTACCAACTGAATCCCATCAATGAGGCCCTCGTGCCCACAACGCCAATAAGCTCCGTTTCGTTGGGCTTGTCCTTCGACACGGTGAACAAAGAGCCATGCGCCGTGCCGACCGGCCAAGGCAGCCTGATCGTCAATGGGACTCTGACCAATGTCGTTTGCAGCGCATACTCCAGCTACTCGCGAAACCAGCGCATCCGCACTTCGACGCCTACCGAGCGCGTCAGCCTGCGAAGTAATTACTTCCAGCGAGTAGACCTAGTCGCTTCTTTCTCCTACAGCTCTGCGACTTCGAGCACGCCATTGGACGAATCCTTCGGCGGGCTGATCACGCGTACCAGCACCCTTGCATTTCTCGGTACTGGATCGGCCGCCGCCAATCGGATTTCCGACACAGCCGATCTCGGGGCCACCGTGCACCTGACCCAACATCTGCGTCTGATCGAAAAGTTTTATTTCTGGGCCTACCGCATCCCGGAGAATGGCAATCTTAGCGAGGTCGATAGCGACTGCACAAACACAAAAGCGTGTACGCTGCTGACCCCGCTGAGCGATACCGCGCCGACGATTGTACCCACCCTGCAAACCGCATCCTTCAACCAGACTTGGACGAGAAATCAGACCGAACTGGCCTGGGACATTTCGAAAAAAGCGGGGGCACGCATCGGTTACCGCTACGGCGACCGGGAATTCAACCACTTCAACGATTTTCTGCCCGGCGACTTGGACCATTTCGTGGGCCTGGAAAAAACGGCGCTCCTCGGGTTCTGGGCGCGTCCCACCCATACCTTGCGATTGAATTTCGATCTCGAGCACACGAACTACAATGCGGTATTTGTCCGCCTCTCGCCACGCAAGGAAGGCCGCTATCGTTTTCAGACGACCTACACGCCGCGCCCGTGGGCAACCCTGGGGGGATCGATCAACATCCTGCAACTCTCCAATGCCGACGCACAAACCCAGTACGTGGGCCATAACCAGAACTACGGACTGACTGCGTCGCTGGCGCCGCGCGAACGCTTCGGAATGGACCTGGCGTACAACTTCAACAGCGTGATCCAGAATGCCCTGATCTGTTTCGACGACACACCGCCAACCGGAGTGATTCTTCCCTTCGTGGCCAGTGCCATCAACAACAACTGTGCAGGGAACGATACGGCCAATAACCTGATGGCCAATTCGTACTACACCAACCACACGAATTTCGGAATGGCCACGGTCCGGTTCAAGCCGGCTAAGCGAGTGATGGCTGACGTCGGCTACAGCATCACCAGCGTTGACGGTAACGTTCCGCAGTTCAACATTCTGCAACCCCTCGGCACCTTGGAATACAAGTACTATCAGCCTGTAGCCAATCTGAGCGTGATTATTGGCCGCAAGTGGGCCTTCAACATGGGCTGGAATTATTACCAGTACGGTGAAGGTTCGTTTGTCGGCCCGACAGCGCCACGCTATTTTCACGCCAACTCGCTGACCGAGTCACTGCGTTACGCATTCTGATGTTGCAGTTGTCATGCGATTGCAGGGTGTTTACGGCAACCTGCATCGTGAAACGCGATTCATAATACTGGTTCTGTAACTTGAAAACGCAAATGCAACCACAATCAAAAGGGGAGCATAAATATCCCGGAATCCTCGTCCTCGGCCTGCTTCTAACTCCACTTGGTATTTTGATAGGCCTGCGGAGTCTGCGCGCTAGTGGAAAACTGCCGAAGCTGTTCCCCGCTATCGATCTGCACCTTCCGGTGGTGCCGCGGACCTTTGAGTGGGTGGCGTTGGCGGCCGGTAGCAATCTTCTAATCGTTGGACCGCATCGTAACGTGGGGCTCCCGCGACTTTTGTTGTTCCACCGCGCGCAGGTTGGGGCACCAATGGCGTACAAGATTTTACCTCCTGAGAGTTGCCGTCTGGCGAACGACTGTCCGAATGCATTCTATTGAGTTCCACTGGCGGTCGCTACGGGAAAGGTTCAGAGTTGAGAGGTGGTAGGACCTGTTTGATCCGATGCCAAGCCCCCGCGGACAGAATCGTTAATCGCCAGCGTGGTTCAGTGGGCGGAGCAGATGCGAAGGGTTGAAAGCGTCTGCTCGTCGAACCCGAGACTATAGTCCCATCATCGGGCGAGTATTCTTTGGTCTCGGCCGTCAAGTCAGAATCTCGAGAGTCAGCCCGAGCCACCCCCCTTCCCGAGTCATCTGGATCGGGCAATGGAGCGTGCGGGTGATTCGGAATCCAAGACGGCGATACAAGCGTATGGGGCCGACGTTTGCCTTGCCGGAGGCTTGGCCACTTGCCTCATTTCCTTCTGGTTGTGGTTCTCGGTTTCAAGGTGCGTAATGGGTGAAGATAGGGTCGCGATCTTTCGCAGGCATGTGCGAGGGGAAGCACTGAAGATGCGGATGGTGTCGGCGGTGCTCATTGTTGTGGTTTGCTTTCGGGCTTACTGTTTTCAGGTGTGGCCGCCCATGGATAGAATCGGGCAAACCGCCGCCGCGGACGCGCTGATTCATGAGATTGAAATGCCACGTGGCCGGGCACGGTCAATTCAACCTCCGTTCCAGCAGATGCACGGCTCCACACTCTGAGTTTCGCCCCGACCTTTTCCGCTCGCTCGCGCATACCGCGAAGACCCCAATGGCCATCGCGCCCCGCGCGCAATACCTGAGGATCGATTCCGCAACCGTTGTCACGGACCAGAATGCGAAGATTGCCGGCGGAATAGTCAACCTCGACCTCAATCTTGCTCGCGCGCGAGTGACGGAACGCATTCACCACGGATTCGCGGCCAATGCGGTATACCTCGTCGCGAATCACGGGATGTAATGCTCTGGGCAGGCCTTCCATGACTACGCGAAAGTCAACTTCCTGCTGGGTGACCAGTTCCTGCGCAACGCGGGAAAATGCCTGCCCGAGATCGTATGAATCCTCATTCCCGGAACGCAAACCACGAACGGCATTGCGGCCTTCATCGATGACGCGGCCCATAAGCGCGAGAACCCGATTAATCAGAGGTTTCGCAGGTGAATCCGCGGGAAGCTGATCATCTGCCACATGCAGTTGCATAGATGCGCTGAGAAACCCCTGCAACAACGTATCATGCAACTCCTGAGCGATACGCGTGCGTTCGGCTAGGCGTTCCTCGAAACGCATATTCAGTTGTTGGGTGAGTCGATGCAGGCGGAGCCGGTAAAATACGTACGCGATGCTTGCGAGAAGCACGGCCAATGTCGAGCGGAACCACCACGTCTGCCAGAATGCCGGCTCAACCTCGAAGCCGAAAACCGTCTCCGAGCCATTCCACTGTCCATAGCTATTGCTGGCAAGAAGATGAAAACGGTAGGTCCCCGGGCCCAAATTGGTGTAAACAGCTTCGCGAGCAGCGGTGGGCTCGCTCCATTGCCGGTCGAAGCTTTCCAGAAAATATCGGAAACGAATTCGCTCTGGTACGGCAAGGCTTACCGCGGTATAGCCGAATATGATCCTTTTTTGGGCAGACGGAATGCGGATCGAATCGATTGGAGGGATTGCCATCCCATCTGCCATCACCGACTCAACGTGAGGAATGGCCGGGGGCCAACTGGATACCAGGTGAGATGGATCGACGACTGACAATCCACCCTTGACGGAAATCCAGATCCTCCCCTGAGAGTCACTGATGACCGACCTGTTTCGATTTACTCCTTCGCTGCTGGGCAGACCATCGGCCGGACCATATTCGCGAATGTCTGCCGTTTCAGCCTTGCCAGCGAACAGCTTATCTCGTGGTATCTGCAAGACATGACTTGAAGTCGTTATCCAGAATCGTCTGCTCTTATCTTCCGCAATGCCGAATATGGGTTCACGCAAAACGTCTGGCATCGACGGAACTTGAACTCCCCCGGAGACCAGAACCGCCAGACCTGCAGACGTTCCGCTCCACAGCACTCCCGCTGAGTCCTCGAAGAGGCAATTCACATTGGCTGAAGGTAGACCGTCCCGTGTGCCATAGGTTTTCCATTGATTATTGGACAGGGAGCTCAATCCATTGGCTGTCGCAAACCACATCACTCCATCGCGAGCTTCGAGAATCGAAGCGACGGTATTCGCGGCAAGACCGCTTGCGGCGGTGTACGTGGAAAATCGCCCGTCATGGAATCTGCTGACACCGGCGCTTAAAGTACCAGCCCATACTGATCCATCTCGACTCTCGACCACAGCATAGACGCTGTTTTGAGCGAGCCCATCGGCCTCGGTGAAGGTTTGGCCGGTTTCGGTTCCATTTCGCCATGCCAGATGGGTGAGGCCGCCACGCTGACGTCCAATCCAAATTTCGTTTCCGCGGCCTCCGATGGAATAAACCACATCATTGCCGGGGACCACGATCAAACCTTGTTGAACGTGGCCATCCTTGATCGCGTACAAGCCGCCTTGACCGGGCGCAAACCAGGTGCGATCCTCCCCATCGCCGTAGGTGGGTCCGATCTCCTCGAAGCGAGGGTCTGTAGCGGAAGAAAACGTCAAGAAGGCTGTGTCTCGGATGCGCCCCAGGCCACGCGATCCGCCGACCCACAGATTTCCTTCACGATCTTCAAACGACACATTGATAGCGCCACTACCGCGAAGTTCTTTTTCCTCGAGGAACGATGTGCCTTTTGCGTTGATGCGCACAAGACCGCGATCCGTCCCAACCCAAATGTTCGAATCACGATCGCGCACCAGGCTCAGAATCTGCAGACCACCGAGAGAGGGAGGTAAGGCCTCTCGACGATAGCCTTGGTCGCTCCAGTGATATAAGCCATTGTCGGTGCCGACCAACAAATCTTCTGTGCTAATTGACAGAAGGCAATTGATCTTTCGTTCAGGGAATGCGGCATTCACAGCGACGGCATGGCTGTCCCCGAGAAGAAATAAACCGGCGCCCAAGGTACCCAACCAGATCTTACCCTCTGAAGTCTCCGCCATTGAGATTACGGGCGAGGAACCGGGCAGCATCCGGGGCGTCGCAACCCGGTCAGAATCTTCCGCTTCGAACCGGAACGTGCCCTTGACGACGTCGGAAACCAATACCGCACCATTCCGGTCTTTCGAAATAGCAGTGACTTGGGAATCAATCGCTCGCGCACCATACGCAACGGTTTCGAATTTGCCGTCCTTTTGGCGCAGCACATCCGAGCCTTGCACGCGAACCCAAAGAGTCCCGCTCGCACCCGTCAGCAAACCCAAGATAGGAACATCCGAGGCACCGGCAGTGGTAGGCAATGAGACCCGCACGAAGTTGAAACCGTCGAAGCGAAACAGCCCCTTGTCCGTGCCTATCCAGAGATACCCGTCATTTGTCTGCGCGATCGCGTTGACTGCTCCACCCGGGAATTTGGCTTCTGTATTCCAATTCTCTTGGACGTACCGGAACAAGGGACGATTGGGGTCCAGTCCGAACGCACAGCTGACGAGACACATCAACGCAATCCAATGCCGCGCCCATCTGCGTCGTTTCAGCCAGCAGATCACGGAAGGTACTCGAGCCTTTCGATCACGACTTCGTTTCCGTTCTTCAACGGCACTTGTCCCTTATCGAATACGTACAGCGATATGCGTACCGACTCGTTGCCAGAGGCAGGAACTCCCGAAGTGAACACATGCTGCTTAAGCAAAGGAGCTCCAGCAATGCCTGATCCGGCGGCGCTTGAAAACGTCACCTGCCCAGGCTCCCAGTGGAAAGAATGCGTGAAGACTCCGGCCGGAATCCGGAATCGCACGATGTTGGCGGGGATGTAGTAAGGCTGAACGACGTAGTGTGCATTGTCATTGTTGATATACCCCCAACGGCTGAGCTCCACGTCCAACTCACGCCGATTCTGTTCCGTGCCTACGCCGTCCCAGCTGACGAGCGTCAAAACAGCCGAAGGTTCGAGGTGAGAGATGTCGCGCACCTGGAAACGGTAGGTCCCATACCCGAGGCTGCGCGTAAGCTTCACTTCCGCGGTAGTCCATCTACCTGGGCTGCCTGAGATACGAAGATGCAGCGCACCATTTGCGTCTGTCCAGACGTTCGCCGGGTCAAAGAAGTTTCTCGATCCTGCGCGGAAAATGGGCCCGTCGCTGATGGCCCACTCGTAGCCACTGAAACTGATGGTTTTTGGCGAAGGAAGTACGGCCGCAGTTCCTCGGTCATTGACGATTGCCAAAGCCGCCACACCACGGCCAACGGTGGGCAGGGATTCGGTTAGTTCGGGCGAACTGTACCCATCCTCTACCAACAGAGCCCCATAGTAGGATCCGAGTTGGGTCGAGGCTGCCCAGCGGCCATCATTCTCTATCTTCGTAAATGGCTCACCCGGGTATGGCTGCACCCCCCATCTTCCGTCATTTCTCGCGTACAGCATGATTCGTTGTCCGGCACGAGCCCCTGTCACACGCCCGGCAATAGTTCGTGGCCGCTGGGGCGCGTCGGAACTGCTCGCAGGCACTTGGCTGAACACGATAGTCGGAGTGGATGCCGCTGGCTGCGAACGGCAGGCGCTGAGCCCGAGACACACAGCGAAAACGCATAGCGCTGCGCCGATGGCAACGGGATAGAATTGACATCTCATCGATACCTATCGCACGGAAAACAAACATCAGCCCAGGCAACTAAAGAATGGCGCCGAACTGAACTCTGCTCAGCAGTCGCATGGGATCAGAACGAATCCAGATAATCTGGTACGAATGTGTCCGGCTAATCTTTCAGCGAACCCCAGTTTGTAGGCTGATTGTATACGCAGGACGACCCCGCTTGCTCTCTGGCTAATAGGACAAATCTTCCGCGCCACTCCGTCTGCGCGACCCATATGTTTGAGCGCCGCGCTGAAGAGTTCTCGCTGACGAACAGGCGCTCGCCGCGTATTGGCTCATCCATAGGGGATCAGCGGGAACAGGAACCTCCGCAGGCCATCCGGGCATGGGGCTGCCGGGCAGTTGAATCGTGTAAACCACAGCTCCATATCCACGGCAGCGCCGGTCAAACGCTCAAACATGCTCCACAACAGCGACTATCGCAAAATCAGATGGCGCTTGCTGCCCAGCTGGCGTTGAAGCTCTTGCGATGAGCCTAGTGAATGTCCACTTCGTGGAAGCCGAAGCCGTGTAACATGCCCGAAATTGTGCTGCGGGCGTTGTCGGCGGCGGTTTTGAGGATGCCATCCTGCAGTGCGGCTTGCTGGAGCTGGCGCTCAGCTTCTTCGCGGACTTCGCTTTCGAGGTTGGGGTCTGGGGAAGAGAATAGGCCGGTGTCACGGGAATATACTTTCGTCCTCGCATTATCGATTCGGGTGCTGAAGACTTCCGCGGCGGGCAGGTGAATCGACACTTTCTGCCCTTGTACCATGACATCTCCGGGCTGCAGGGCAGCGAGATTTATGCCCCCAACCACTTCTCCGTGCACCACCAGCAGCAGGCGGTCACCCGCCAGAAATTTCGGCAGGAAAGCATTGGCGTGCTCGCCCGAAATAATCTTATCCATCGTATAATTCACGGTTTCCAGCCGCTGGAGTTGCTGAATTTGACGAACCACGGTGGGCTGATTCACATTGATCTGCGTGCGTCCTCGGAGCCCGCTCGACCACCACACCAGCGCCCCCACCACAACCAGTGTAAGAACCGCTCCCAAAAACGTCCCCAGAACCCAGGGGTACACTTTCGGCGTGTTTCCGCGAGTTGCCAGTTCGTCAGCGAACGGTGCATTGTTGATCATCATCTGTTTTGCCTAACACCTTCAGTGTAGACCAAGCCAAGCCCCACGCATTCACAATTGGTGGAGTGGCCCAGAGTGTGTTGCAAAAACGAGCGGAGATGAGCGATTTTGAACAGTTTCCTCAGCCCCAGGTGTTCAGAATCGACTTGCGCGACCAAAGTCGAGTGGAGTGATTATGACTTCTGAAGTAGTGAACCTAGAGGTGACTGCTAGTATACCGATCGACTGCGATTTCTGGTCGGAAGATGATGCTTGGAAAGGGAAATGTAAAAGTCTGTCGATCACGATCCGTGGCAGTAGTTTCGAGGATGCCAAAAAGAACATGGCAGGTGAACTACGGGTGAGTATCGAAAGAATCCTGCGTGAGCATCCTAAGAGAAGTGCACGCCGAATCGCCTGAGATAAACATTCCGCCGATCAGCACAACGCACGGGAACTTCTGCGGCGCTAAACCAGGACCGTGCCGCCATCTACCACAACGGTCTGCCCAGTGCTGAATCCTGCCTGCATCAAAAACAAATAGGCTTGGGCTACGTCATGAGCCTCGCCGACTCGGCCAACAGGGAGACTCTTTCCCACACTCTCGAATAGACGTTCGCGCTCCGGTGCACTCATGCTCTGCCAGAGGTTTGTCCGCACGACTCCGGGAGATACCGCGTTAACCGTATTGGTGCCAACTCGACCGCCAGGGCACGGGTTAGTGCTTCGGTGGCTCCGCAGACGTTTGCCGCAATTACCCATCCCTTTTGCGGTCGCTGGCCAGCGATTCCTGTTGTGAGCACGACAGAGCCCTCCTTGCGAGTATGGGGGCTTCCGTATTTGACCGCGGCGAGTACCGCCCAATAACGCAGCTCAAAGGCGCGTCTGGCCTGTTGGAGATCCGTAGCGGCAAGGTCGTGCAAATGCAGGCTGTCGCCCGCGGTGAATACCAAATGATCGAAAGTAGCGAGCTTGGAAAAGAAGGTGGCAACGGCTTGTTCGTCCGAGACGTCAACCGTTTGGCCCTGCTCTTCCCCGCAGATTCGGCTCCGAGTACACATCGACCCTGCCCAGGACGGAGCTGAGATCGTCAATGGTGTTGCCGACCGTGTCCGTGCGGAACTGCTACGGAACATGCAACTCGGGGATCTACTCAGGCCATCGTCAACTAAAGTCCCGGCTCAGAAAGCTTCGTAGGGCCCGAACTGGATGTGTCCGGGAGGAGAGAAATAAAACTCGTCACTGAGTCGACCTGAATGGCAAACCCAAGCCGACCTATCATTACCAAACCGCATACCCCACTCGGGATTATTTCCGGATGGCCGACCAGGGAATTTCGTCGAGTGGCCGTCAAAAGCCCAGGAAGTACCGGATAGAACCGAACCCAATGCCCAGCAGGATCAGGGGGATCACCTTCAGTTTGAATCTATGGAGTAAGAGGAGCGACAATATCACCCCGCTCAAAGAGATCACGTTGAGTTGCTTGAGACCCGCAACCCCTGATGGGAAGATCACCCCTTTCCCTAGAAATAGCGTTAGATCTAAGATCGCGCCGACCACCACAGCGGTGATCAGATCGAGGACGCCTCCGATCATAGGGTTGTCTTGGGTTCTTTCCACCAGCGGCGCGCCCGCGAATACGAAGAAGAAGCACGGCAGGAAGGTATAGAAGGTCGTTGCCAGCAGACCCAAGGTCCCCATCCACAATGAGCCGTGGAAGTGGTTGTACCCGGCCAGGAATCCGACAAAGGCTACTACGATGATCAGAGGGCCTGGAGTTGTCTCGGCGAGTGCGAAGCCGTCCATCATTTGGAGCCTGGTCAGCCAATGAAGTTTCAACACAGCAACCTGAGCTACATAGGGAATTACCGTGTATGAGCCGCCAATCGTCACGAAGGCGGTCTTGGTGAAGAACAGCGCGAGGCCCCGCCAAAAATGGAAGTCCCCAACAAAGAAGTAGAACAGCGGTAACGGCAGCAGCCAGAGAAGCAGGACAACCGCAGCCAACTTCATCATAGGCGCCAAAAGAGGCATAGGTTTTGTCGCGGCCGAATTATGGCGGATGTAATAGCTCGCTTCGTCCTCTTCGGCTTCGGGGCTTGCTTTGCCGGGGCGGTGGAGAAGGCCGGGCCGCACCGCCGTCAGAGCGATTCCCAGAGCAATGGCAGTGAGCATCACTACAAGCAGCGAAACCTCGAAGAAGAACATCGCGGCACACGCAGCCACCGCAACGACGCCTTGAACCGGTCCGCGTACGGCCCTTCTGGCCACTCTCTCGAGGGCGACGATCACCAGAGCGATGACAACGGGTTTTAAGCCGTAGAACATAGCGGCGATCCAAGGCAGACTACCGAATCTGACATAGACCAGACTGAAGGCCAGCAGAATAAACATGGAAGGCAGCACAAACAATGTTCCGGCAACAATGCCACCCCGCTTGCCATGCAGCTTCCAACCGATATAGGTCGCAAGCTGCTGTGCTTCAGGTCCGGGAAGGATCATGCAATGGCTCAGCGCATGGAGGAAGCCTCGATTCGTGATCCACCGCTTCTTCTCGACCAACTCGGCATGCATAATAGCGATGTGCGCGGCTGTACCGCCGAAGCTGATCCATCCCAGCTTGCACCAGAAACGTAGGGCCGCCTTAAAGGAAGGTCGCTGCAGCGTATCTTCCATCTCGCGGTATCCCCGGTGCCCAGAGCGAGTCGGCAAAAGAGTCCTCATGAATTCTGTAACCTTCATGACATTATAACATCATAATGAGTTGAACGAAAACGTGCGAGTTCGCTCTTGACGCTTCGCGTGTTGGCCAACGATCAAGAAAGAGAGGCTCTTTGAATAGGAACCAATTTACTCAATCACTGGAACGGGAACGCGGCAGCCGCTTTGTTTTCTTAAGCAGAGGTCGTGCACTCTTGGCAAGGCCTTCGGTAGCTCGTTGGGCTCCTATTCTGCTACGGCTGGTTGTCGGGTATGGTTTCATGGAGCATGGCTTCGCGAAACTGTTCCGCGGGCCCGAAGCCTTCGCAGTCATCCTGCATACGATTGGCGTGCCCGCGCCTCATCTTATGGCATGGCTCACCATTTTGACCGAACTCATCGGCGGCCTCGCCGTCCTGCTCGGAGCTTTCGTCCCACTTGTAAGCCTGCCGATGGCTGCGGTTCTCTTCGTAGCGATGCTGACTGTCCATCTCCCCTACGGGTTCAGCTCGATCAAGCTGCTGAGTGTGACGTCCGGCCGGGCCCAGTTCGGGCCGCCGGGCTACGAGCTTGATCTGCTCTATCTGGCGTGCCTTGCGGCGCTCGTATTCGGTGGTTCTGGGCCGATGGCGATCGACCACTATCTCAGGAAGAAATGATTGCCGCTTCATATGCCGCGCAGGGCATCGGAAGATTTTCAGCGAGAGGTCTTTCGGACAAGGCGTGTGACGAATCGGACGAGATCTCCCCGGTAGGAGAGTGTCTCATGGTCGACTGGACGGCTGCCGGTCGAGTAGGAAGTTCGCTCAATGCGAAAAATTGGGCTCCCTGGTTTCACTTTTAGCACCCTAGCAACCTCGTTCTCAGCGGCCACCGCGTCCAGTTTGTACTCCGCCTCGATGAGCGGAACATCGTATTTACGTTCAAGGAGCGAAAAAATGGGCTCGACCTTCAGATTGTTGGTGATGATCTTCTTGCCGATCTCCAAGGGCAAGTAGGTTTCGTCGAAGGAGAGGGGAACGCCGTCGGCCAGGCGCACGCGACGAATTTTAACGATGCGCTCGCCCCTTGTCAGCGCAAGCTGGCGCGCCACGATCGCATTAGCAGTGACAATTTCCTTGCCGATTACGCGGGCGGTTGGCTTGCGGCCAAGTGCGTGCATATCCTCTACAAATCCGCTGAGCTCTTTAAGGTCCTGCATGATCTTTGGCGCAGTGACGAACGTGCCCTTGCCGCGACGAATCTCGACAAGACCGCGGCTCACAAGATTCTGAATGGCCCGACGGACGGTGATGCGACTGACCCCGAATCGCGCAATCAGGTTGTCTTCGGTAGGCAGTTGATCGCCGACCTTCAGGTCTCTATCGATAATCTCGCCAGCGAGGACTGTTTCGACGCGTGTATAGAGAAGAGAGTCATGCGCCGCTGACATGACGACATTATAACGTCGTATCTCCCGCGCAGCCTAGCGTCTGAGCGACGGGCTCGACGGGCAATCCTTACCTGATCGATAAAGGAAGGATAGCCGACAGTCTGGGAACCATCTCGCCCTGCGACCTCGAGCGAGATGTCTAATTGCGACGACTTGTAAGGCTTGCGCGTCGTCGTTGGCGGGCAGGAACAACGCAATGTAGATCCGATTGGTCCGCCATCATGGCTCTATAATCGGCGCGTGGTATGGCAGCCTTGCGGCGTGGAATTCGAAGAACCTGAAGATGTACAGGACATTCGCCTTGTAGTCGACACCATTCCTACATTGGCATGGTCCGCTGGTCCGGACGGCTCTGCAGACTTCTTCAATCACGCTGGCTGGACTATGCGGGTGTATCTGCAACGCGAGCTTTGGGCTCGGGATGGGAGGTTGCGATTCATCCAGACGACCTGCCACGAATTCCGGAAGCATTCCGGGAAGCGAAATACCGATATTGAAGATCGTAAGCCTGCTGAGGACGCTCTCCGGTTACACGAACAGAATCTTCGCCTGCTGTGCTGCACGGGGTTTGATCGTGAATTCTGGGACGGCCTCTCCGTCGCTCGATCATCCGCTTACGCATGCTGTGACGTTCACCGATCTTCCGGCCGCTTTCGTCAAAAACATCCTCTCTTTGTCCCGCGTCTCTTTCGTCCTCTTTCGGAAGCCGGTACTGCTCCCGGTGCGAGATGCGCTTCTCCAGAGTCTTCCGCTCCGCTGATCCTTGAGGAAGACTGTCCGCCTGCTCCTTCAACTCCGCATGACGCAACATGATGCTTCTCAGCAACGGGTGCGTACGATGTAGGGCAGATCAAACATCGTAAGGTTCCTGGGAAGCACCCGAATTAAAGAAATTCCTTCGTGCCTGGTCAGCCGGGGGCGTCGCTTTGCTCTAGCCGACTCCAGGCTCCACCTGATTGATCATAAAGCTCGACATCCCGTCGAGGAATTTTCGAAGGACTTGCTCGGCCTCTGCCGGCAGCGCAGCTTCCGCAAAAGCACTATTCATCAAGCGCATCCATCGGTCGCGGGCAGTCTGATTTATATGGAACGGAGAATGCCGCGCGCGGAGGCGTGGATGGCCTCTTTGTGCGATGTAGGTCTGCGGCCCTCCGAACCGGCCGATCAGGAAATCTCGGAGGCGCTGCTCGGCACCTGGAAGATCCGTCGCCGGGTACATCGGCCCCAGAAGGTCATCTTGAGGAACTTGTCGATAGAAGGCGGCGACCAAGCGTGTGAACCCTTCCGTGCCAATCGTCGAATAAACTTCGAGCTCCTGCATTTTCGTAGCTCCCCCTATAGAAATGTTTCTCATGTTCTTTCTACGCCGGTATCGAGTATGCACGACGCATCTTCGATCTCGGCGCAGGACCTGCCATCCATATTTTCTATCCTAAGCGAATTTGCACCTGAGGACCGGCAACCGTCGGATATCAAGCAGTGATTCCGATGGAAATAACATAGCTTGTCCATCGATTCATTCCGCCGGCTCATTTCGCATCTCTTTATCTTTATCCTTATCCTTAATCGAAAGAGAAATCCGGTTCGCTCGACAAAAAGAGAGAAGGCTCGGCAGATCCGTTCAGATGTGCCGCCTTTGGCGTACCGATCCGCCGTCGAGTAGTCACCGGGACTGGCTGATATGCGATACTTTGTGCATTCGCCGCATTTGACGTATGCCTATGGCCGATCCCAGTCAGCTCACAACACACAGGAGCAAGCATCTCAAACCTCATCGGTCCTTTTGCAGACCCTCTCGGGTGGGAGCATTCTCGATTCTTTAAAGCTGATCCTCGCCGGCGCCGGGCTGAGCGATGTCCTTGCGACAGTCGCACGCCTGATTGAAGCGCAACTCCCAGGCATGCTTTGCTCGATCTTCATCCTCGAAAGGGTTGGCATCCTCGAAAGGGTTGGCCTGGGCTTACGATATTCAGCCGCTCCGAACCTGCCCGAGGCATACCGAGCGGCGACTGACGGAATGGTCATCGGCCCGAACATCGGATCATGCGGTAGAGCGGCGTTCCTGCGGCAGCCGGTCTTCGCCTCCGATATCCTTTCTGACCCGAACTGGGCGAAGTTCAAGGATGCTACCGCATCGGCGGGTTTGCGTGCGGCTTGGTCGAGTCCAACTCCCGGGACAGGTGCCCGCATTTCGCACGGCAGTTCGAGGCGCTTCGTCGGTAACATTAGAATGGTTTCCTGCCGCGTGAATTTTATTGTTCTTTCGAAGCGATAGGTAAAGCCGGCATTCGCGGCGATGGGTCCGGCGTTGTAGGCTGTCGTCTTGAAAAAGCTCCCCGGCTTAAAGCCGGCAAAGTTGAATGCAATGATAATGTGCGGCGCCGGCGCCCACCGAATCTCGAGTTCTCCTTGGTTGCCGAGATAACGGGAGTGGCTGGCATCGCCTGAACAAAACGGGGCTTCACTTCCAAACCCATAAATGCCGTCGTGCGTTGATTCCCTCCAGTACCAGTCCCACGCAAAGGCGCCGGTGACGCTCCTCTTCAGCTGAAATTGAACCACCGAATGCAATCGACAAGGTTCTGAGGGCCCAGGAAAGACACCACCGCAGAGCTAAAGTATGCGCCACGGGGGAAGAGTGGGTTGAAGGTACCGAGGGACTGATTCCCTGGATTGCCGTCGCCGCTGTATACGTCCGTGCGTAACAATAGTCGAGGATGAAAGCGAATGCGATCAAATGTGAATCCGGTTTCTGTTGACACGCTCCAGGCGCGAATCGAAGCGCTCCCGAAACTTCCCCACTGACGTTGGGGATCTGGAGGCGGACCAGGTGGCTCAGGATCCGGCGTCTGCGTCCTCGCGGGCAACGCCCAGAGCGCAAGAAGAAACCGATTAACAGAAAATACCGACAACTTGTGCCTACTTTGAGACACCGGTAAGCTGACACCACGATGACCATGAGCCTCGCGCTGAAGAGAATTCATTGGTGAGTACTACGACGGGCAGCTGAAATCGCCGATCGCATGTCAGGACGTTGTTGCTGGCCTTTCGGTTCACTGCGAACGTAAGCTTGGGCCACGTTTGTCGCTTCGATCTTCTTTGCAAGTAGCCATCCTCCAGCTTGCTCACCCAACATTCCCAACAGGCCAAGTAGAGCAATGATAGGGGCGCAGGACTCTTCACCCGAATGACCCCATAGGCGACCCCCACAAGCAGGCCGACCACGAACGAGATGAGCAGTGCTTTCATTTCCAATCTCCTATCTTCGGCCTGGATTCCTTATCGTTCCTTCCATCAGTCGAAACAAAGGACCTGTTTCGCTTTCGCCTGTCGATCCGCCACTCGCGTGTACGCGTCCACAGCTTTCTCAAACGGAACAATCTCAATCGCCGGTGGTCGCAAAACACCTGTTTCAAAACCGGCTTGGAGCTCGTTGGCAATTTCGCCTACCTGTTGCGGTGTCAGTCCATAACTGTCAACTCCAAGCAGCCGCGAGAAATTGTGATAGAAGTCGACGAGGTTGAAACTGACACGCGGATTTCCCGGGCTTGCGATAACCACCTGTCGCCCCCCGAATGCGAGCGCTTGCAACGCCGGCTCAAACAATGGGCCGCCCACCGTATTAAAGACAGCATCGACGCCTTTTCCCGCAGTCAGCTCCAAAACTCTCTCACGAAGATATTGGCTCTGGGTATTGACGACCGCCTCGGTGCCGGGAATGGGATCGGAGGTGATATCCGCGCCAATCACGCGCGCCTTCTTCCAATTCGCAATCTGCGTGGCTGCTTGTCCCACCGCACCCCTGGCGCCAACAATCAGAATGGTTTCGCCAGGTTGGATTTGAGCTGCATTCACTACCGATGCCCACGCCGTAATGTAGGGCACTCCGATCGCCGCCGCCTGCACCATACTCAGCGACTTTGGCTTGAGCGATAGCGTCTCCACTGGGACAACGACATATTCGGCGTGCGAGCCATCATTGACGATACCGAGATTCGGGGCACTGCCCCAAACCTCTTCACCTTCGTGATCCGTCCCCTTCGCAACAACGCCCGCAAAGTCCCGGCCGGGGGTTCGCGGTAGAGTTGTTTCCTTGAAGTGCCCCGCTACGTTCCCGACATCGCTGGGGTTGATCGCAGCCGCCTTAACGCGAACGAGTGCTTCTCCCGCTCCCGGCTCCGGAACCGGAACTTGTTCGATTCGCAAGACCGAGGGCGGTCCAAACTCAGAAAACCGCAACGCTTTCGCTGGGTTGGTACTCATAGGTCTCCAATCTGCAAAATATGAGAGTTTTCGAGGGAGTTTGTGTTATCCAAACCATTCTTCTCCCCCAAGCCCGAACTTTGCAATTTGTGATCACCGCAGTTCCGCAGTTTTCGCGCGAGAACAAATAATGATCCTTCCATAAGGTCACGGTTAGCATGCTAGGCGTCTTATGCCTTCTTGAATAGCACGCTCAGGAAGCGCAGAAAAACCAAAGATGAACTCATTCCCCGGTGATTGTGTCAGATAGTAGCTGTCTGCGCTCACCAGTTCCACCTTGTTCCGGATGGCTCGCGGCATGATCCGCGTATCTTCGAAGCGGACCATTGCATGCATGCCGGCGGCGTCGCCCAACACCTGGGCGTGATCGCCGAAGTATCTCTTCAAGGAATCGAGCAGCGCTTCCCGACGCAGTCCATAGAGGCGCCTCATTCTTCGGATATGGCGTTCCATGTGGCCTTCGGCTAGAAAATCAGCGAGTGCGGTCTGTTCGAGCATGGGAGTCTGGGTGTCGGCGAGCCATTTCGCCCGTCTAAAAAACGGAACCAACCCTGGCGGCGAAATGACATAGCCAATTCGGAGTCCGGGAAACATGACTTTGGAGAATGTGCCCAGATAAATGATCGCCACGCCATTTGCCAGCCCCTGCAAGGACGGCAGCGGAGGGCCGCTGTAACGATATTCGCTACAATAGTCGTCTTCGATGATCACTGCTTCGCAACCCTTCGCCCACTCGATGAGTTCCAGTCGGCGGGCGAGAGACATCGCAACCCCAGTCGGATACTGATGCGAAGGGGTGACATAAACGAGCCGTGCTTTTCGAGGCAGGCTGCGAACCATGACTCCGTGGGCATCGATCCCGAGAGGCAGGAGGCGGGCGCCGTGCGCGGAGAAAACCTGCCTGGCCCCCTGATAGCCAGGGTTCTCGAAGACAACATCCTCGCCAGGCTCGACCAGCAGCCGGCCGCACAGGTCTAAACCCTGCTGCGATCCGCTGACGACGATGATTTGCTCCGGCGAACAGCGAACCGCTCTAAGCCGGGTCACGTAGTTGGCAATTTCGGACCGGAGACGCTCTTCGCCGACGGAACGCTCAACATAGTCGAAGACCGCCGGGTTCAGGCTTCGCAAGTGGCGGCCCATCAGCCTCCGCCACAGCGGGAACGGAAAGTGATCCCGATCTGGAATACCGGAAGAAAAGCGGATCACCGCGTCTGCTGTTGAGACTTTACGCCAGTCTTCCGTCAATGCAGTGCCGTAGCGCGACAGTGTTACCGTGACATCATTCGCAGATTCTGTTCGACTGGTGTGGCGCGTGATCACCAGCCGATCGGGGAGCTCGCGACACACGTAGGTTCCCGAGCCTGGGGCGGTCTCCAGATACCCTTCCGCAATCAGCTGGTCCCAGGCTTGAGAGATCGTGCCACGCGAAACACCAAGGGAGGCGCCTAGTTCGCGCGTCGAAGGAACCCGTTCCCCAGCACGAAAACGTCCCGTGAGTATGCCTTTACGCCACTGCTCGTACACTTGGCGGTGGAGTGGTGTAGCGAGAGTGCGGTCGATAATCGTCGCGAAATGCATAGAAAACTGGACCACTCGAGAATACACGAACTGGCTCTTTTGCTCAGCCAGTTGAGGCACTAGACTTGAGGCATTTATGGGAGCATTTAGACCCACTGAACGCACACAGGTCAGACGGCACGCCGAGCGCGCAGTCTACGATCTCGAGCAGATTCATTCCGTGCTCGATGAAGGTTATATCTGCCACCTCGGCTTCGTGGTAGACGGTCAACCCTTTGTGATCCCGACCGCTTATGGACGTTCGGGCAATCAAATTTATGTCCATGGATCGGCGGCCAGTCGAACGCTTTGCTCCTTGGCTGCGGGGATCGATGTTTGCGCTACCGTCACTCTGGTCGATGGCTTTGTGCTCGCCCGATCCGCTTTCCGTCACTCCATCAACTACCGTTCCGTTGTCATCCTCGGAAAAGCGCGACTTGTAACGGATCCTAAGGATAAGATGGAAGGGCTTCGTTGCCTGACCAACCATCTCGTGCCAGGGAGGTGGGAAGAGGTTCGGCCACCGAACGAAACCGAAATGATCAAAACCAGCCTTCTGTCACTGCCACTAAACGAAGTGTCTGCGAAGGTGCGTTCCGGCCCACCGCTTGACTTGGAAGACGATTACCCGATCCGTGTTTGGGCAGGGGTTGTGCCGCTCCGCGCTCAAGTGGAAGAACCCATCGCAGACCCTCACGTATTGCCCGGGATTCCGGTGGTGGACAAGAGCAGATTTGATCGTGCTTACGGATTCGCCAGTCGCCCGACGATGCTGGCCGATGTGCGCTTGCCTTAACTGCCCGTTGACGGGTCGCAACGGAACTGGGAAGTGCAAACCTGGAGGCTGACGCTCATTTCCAGACATGGTTGAGGGCAGACGGCTTGCTCTAAAGAAGCGCGCTCCTGCCATCTGCCCCATAATAGCCGGACTCTTATTTTCCAATCTGGAGGCCTCATGATCTCGCGACGGCGGTTCTTCAAAGTGGGCGGGGCAGCGGCGGGAGTCGCCGTGGGTCATTCCTTCCTGGCATCTCGGGCAACAGACAAGTCTGACGACTCTTCCCTGCCACCGTCTCTCGCGCGCCTGAAGTCGCGGAAGAGTGAAGCCGTTCCCATTACTCGCGAGGAGCGGCACGAGCGCCAGGAGCGCGCTCGCAAGCTGATGAGTGAGAACGCGCTCGACGCCATCATGCTCATGGGTGGCGCGGAGACGCCCGGAAGTGAGAGCGGTGAAGGCACCTCGCTGAGATATTTCACCGGCATTCGCTGGTGGGGCGGCGAACGCCTGTTCGCGCTGGTTCTGCCGGCGAAAGGTGCTGCATTTTGTGTGTGTCCGGCATTTGAGGAAGGCCGGGCCCATGAGCAGATCTCCGGCGCGCCCAATGACCTACGTGCCGACGTGCGCACGTGGCAAGAGGACGAAAGTCCATACCAGCGCGTGGCCCAGGGCCTGAAAGAACGTGGCATCGCCAGCGGCAAGCTGGGCATTGAAGAGACCGTACGCTTCGTGTTCTCCGACGGAATTGCTAAGGCCGCGCCACAAATCACACTCGCCAGCGCGACTCCGGTCACGGCCGGCTGCCGCATGATCAAGAGCGCGAATGAGATTGCTTTGATGCGGCTGGCGGCGCAAGTGACGCTGGCCGCGTACGAAGCGGTTTACCACGCGCTACGCGAGGGCATGACCCAGCAGGAGGCGAAGGATTTGATTGCAGCCGCCTACGAACAGCTTGGCTTTCCCGGCGAGGCCAGCGTACAGGTCGGTGAGTACTCCGCGCTTCCGCACGGCTCGACCACGCCGCAGGTGATCCGCGAAGGCTCGATTGTCATGATCGACGACGGCTGCACCGTCGAAGGATACCAATCCGACATCACGCGCACGTTCGTGCTGGGCGAAGCTCCAGAACAAGTGGGTGACAAGATGAAAAAAGTATTCGACGTCGTCCACCGCGCGCAAGCGGCGGCGCTGGCTGCGGCGCGTCCTGGCCTGGAATGCGGCGCGGTTGATGTCGCGGCACGAAAAGTGATTACCGACGCGGGGTATGGACCGGACTACAAGTATTTTTCTCACCGCTTGGGTCACGGTATCGGCATGGATATGCACGAGTGGCCCTATCTGGTCCGCGGCAACACCACCAAACTGCAGCCCAATATGACCACCAGCGACGAACCCGGCATTTACATTCGAGGAGAATTTGGCATCCGCCTCGAAGACGATATGCACGTCACGGAAAACGGCGCCGAATTGTTCACGCCGCAGAGTCCGTCGCTGGGAGATCCGTTCGGGAAAGCATAAGAATTCGCGCCAACACCCTGCGTGCGATCGTCCCGAGATCCCCCAAAGCTTAAGCCCGGTGAATGGTCAGAGCAGTAAGCGAATCCGGAAACACAAAAGTGAAGGCGTCGCCCTTGCGAACGTTGGTGACCGGCACCGGGCGGAAGCTGGGGACAAGAATTTCATATTCATCCGCCTCATTGCGACTATAACCCAGTGCGAAGGCCTACCCATCAGCCCTCCATTTCCAGTCGGGCGGAAGGATCGCGATGTAATGTGCGTATCCACAGCGCTAATTGCAGCTTTAGGAACCTCTACTCTTCATCGTCAGGTTCTCGGGCTACTTCGTGCCTGGCTCTTGCGGGATAGCTGCTCCGTCGGAACGCGGGTCCCCTGCCGCAAAGTTGACCTCACGGCTGCTGTCGCGAACCACAGCTGCTCCCTGTCCTACCGAAAAGGAGAATGGTTCGAGAAGCCGAAGCTGGTGGCCCCGTTGCGCGAGGCCGGCGCGGATGTCAGCAGGGATGGTCTCCTCCACCTGGACATCGCAGCCCTCAAAGGTTTCTTTGGTGAAGCGGGGCTGTTCGAGTGCAGCCTGGACGTTCATGCCATAGTCTACGACGTTGGCGACGAACTGAGCGTGGGCCTGAGCCTGGTTCCACCCGCCCATAATGCCGAAACCGATATGGATGTCGCCCTTCTCCATGAAGGCCGGGATGATGGTATGGAGAGGACGCTTGTGCCCCGCGAGTGAGTTGGGCAAGCCCGAGGCGAGCTGAAAGAGGGCTCCGCGGTTCTGGAAGGAAAAGCCAAGTCCCGGCGCGACAAACCCGGTGCCATAGCCGGCATAGTTGCTCTGGATGAGCGAGACAATGTTGCCGTCCTTGTCGATTGTTGAGAGATAGATGGTGGAATTGCCGTGCTTGTTCAGTTCCGCCGAGATGTCCGAAGGAACCACCTGGCAGGTGGCCCTCTTCATATCGATAAGCTTTGCGCGCGTCTCGGCGAGACCTTTGGAGATAAGCTGGTTCACGGGGACCGACGTGAAACGCGGATCCCCGACGTACTTGTACATGTCAGCGTAGGCGAGTTTTTTGGCCTCGATCATAACGTGCAGGGCGTCGACGGAGTTATGGCCATACTGGGACATGGGAAAGTGCTCCATGATATTGAGCATCGAAAGGGCGCCGATCCCCTGGCCGTTGGGGGGCAGTTCATAAACGGTCCACCCCCGGTAAGTTGTGGAGACGGGCTCGACCCACTCGGGCTGGAAGTCGCGGAAGTCTTCGAGCGTGTGAGTCCCACCATGGGCATCGAGGAACTTGACCATCGTCCCGGTCATGGCACCGTTGTAGAAAGCATCGCGGCCATGCTCGCCGATCTGGCGAAGCGAGTTGGCCAGGCCGGGGTTCTTGAACAGGTCACCAGCCTTTGGGGCGCTGGGCCAGATGTCGAAGGTCTCTTTGTAGCCGGGCTGGTCCAGAAGACTTTTGGCGATCCAGTAGCGGGCGTTGCGCTCGGCCAGGGGAAATCCGTTCTGGGCGTAGTAGACCGCTGGAGCTAAGAGTTGGCTGAAGGGCAGAGTTCCGAAGCGGGCGCGCATGGCGTCCCATCCGGCAACAGCCCCGGGAACGTCGATGGTCTCGACACCGATGAGGTTCATTGCGGTGACGCCTTTGGATTTGAGGTAATCGATGGTCAATGCTTTGGGCGCCCAGCCGCTGGAGTTGAGACCGTAGACTTTACCCGTTTTGGCCTCGTAGTAGAGCATGAAAAGATCGCCACCTATGCCATTGACGTAAGGCTGGACGACGCCCATGACGGCGTTGGCCGCGACGGCGGCATCGATGGCGTTACCGCCTTCTTCCAGGATGTGAGCTCCGGCCTGGGAGGCGAGAAACTGCGGAGTGGAGACGATGCCGAATTTCGTGACCACCATGGAGCGGCCCTGGCCGGGGACCGAAGAGAACTGCTGCGGAAGGACAATCACCGAGTTAAGAAGCAGTACGCACAGCCAGACGAAACGTTTCATATCACTCCCTTGATTGGCGGGGTCGGTGACATCGGGATTCGAGGAAATTCGGCACTCTATCCGCGAAGCATCGGTAGGCGACATTATTCCACAACGACACAGGTCACCCGGCAGCCGGCAAGCTGGCATGCAGAAGGATTTTCCCAATCCGACCAAATTTGCGTTGTTCCTGGCCGCTAGGGGATGACCCGCATGACGGCACCGGACAGGTGGTTTTAAGCCTGTCCTTACTACGACAGCATTATTACAGCCATCGGCAGTGAGTTTTTCCCTGAACGAGAACCCGGGCCGCCACAGCGGGGACAGATCACGCACGAGCATAGAATGCGATCCGCCATTTGCTAATGGCCACACTCACCAGTCTCCTTTGACCTCAAAATCCCAAGCACGTAGAAGATCTGATGGAACATATTTCTTGCCGTCAGATGTTCCGGCGAAGCGCCGGCGTAACTCGAGCAGATGGAGAGATTTAAGGACGGGCGCACCGATTGGACGAGTTAAGTCCGTCACTCGGGAGCAAGCGAGATGCCCCTCATTCATTTTACCGAGCGCAGCTCGGTTGCCCTTCGCTTGTCAGCCAGCGAGTGCTGACGTCGTGCTGTCTTAACATCTTCGACAGTTGATCAACAGTTTGGTGATCCGCTCGCTGCGGCCCGCTTTATTTGAATGCATTAATCGAAACCTAGCACTGGCATGAAACTTGCAATTCCTTTGGAGCATGGGGGAGCAAGGGCGGTGCCAATGAAGTCACACGCAGCTGTAAGCGACCATCGTTCTCCACGGCGCTCGCCAGGCGGTCCAGGCATTGAGTCTCGGGGGGCACACGGCGCCAAGCTCGCGGTCGGCACAGCGTGTTCGACGGTCAGCCGAGTATGGCACACCCTCGATGCCGGTTGTGTGACCGAGGTCTACTATCCCACAATCGACACTCCACAGATACATGACTTGCAATTCCGCTTCCCCGGTGGTGAAACAGTCTTCCCTAACAAACTCAGGGGCGCGGTTGTCATGATGCGAAAGAAATCTAACGCGAGTTCAGACGAACGGAGGAAAACATAAATGATGCGGACATTTTCTAGGTTCGTGCTTGCAATATTTCGAGCCGGAGCCCTCGGATGCTTGATTCTCGTATTCTCAGGCCTCGGCTCGGCGCAAAAAGTGCTGACTGCGAGAGCCACCATTCCATTCAAGTTTTGGGCGGAAGGTCACGAGTTTCAAGCGGGGAACTATGTCTTCGACAACGAGGTCCCGGGTTTCGCCACGATCCACCAAGAAGGAACAAACTCAGGTATTGGAGTCTCGCTCATCCTCTATACCATTCCGCAAGCAAAAGACAATCCCAGCGTGATCTTCGTGCTTCGAGATGGACAGTATTTTCTATTTGAACTCTGGGATGTCCAGGACCGGTACGTGGTTACTGAGGAATTCGAACACCGCGGCGCAGTCAGCGAACAACAACGTCGAGTGCGATTGACGATTGTGGAGGCACGCGATCAATGATTTTTAAAAACACCCGGACGGCGCCCTCTATCACGCGCTAGGACGACTTCCAGAACCTGAGACCACCCACAGATCCTGCAGACGATGCAAAACTAGAAAACACTGTCGTGCAGCCATCATCCAACTTCGACCTGATTAATGGCAAGCAGCTCTTGGATCCGCGGCGACTGCGGGAGTCGCTGTTTCGCGCGACAGACCCGTCGAAACTCGGTTTGCTTGTGCCTGATACTGATAAAACAGTCGCGCCCAGTACCTCACAGGCTGTCGCATGGTTCGCGCTCGCGTCACTGATCGAGATACATGTGTAAAGATCCAACCCCATTTTTTTGCGGTCCATTTTGCGCGAGCGTACCTGTGAAGCAAACTGGGGTAAACAGCCAGCAAGAGCAGGGTCCACGATTGGGCCACGACTCGAGTCATCTTCCAGATAGCTCCCAGCGCAAAAGGCCGTTGAAAAGCCTTGGTCTCAGGGGGACGCTACTTCGGGTCCGAACATAACTGGTCGCAAATCAATCGGTCTTAGCGCCAAGATCAAGCGGTTTCCTTTCGTTTGTAGCGCAGTCCAACGTGCTTTTAGAATAAGAACTTCAAGCCAAACTGGATTAACCGCGGACCGCCTGATCCGAGCCCAACATTGTTTTGCGCAACATCTGCGGTTTCGAACAAAGAGCCGAAACTAGGGGAAGTCAGGGTGTTGTTCGGGAGCCCAAAGTTTGGATGGTTGAATATATTGAACATCTCTGCCCGGAATTGAAGATTCATTCCCCGTTCGAAGTGCGTGTTTTTAATCAGCGAATAGTCGACATCCACATAGCCCGGCCCATTTACGATGTTGCGACCTGCATTTCCAAAAGTAAGCGGCGCATTAAGGGCGAAGGCCAAAGTATTGAACCACTCCTCTACCGTGCGTGGGCCACTGTTCGGATCTCCTACCAGATCCGGACGGTCAGTTCCAAGTCCAGAAGAACTTTCGTTGACTCCAGTAAGCACAGTGAGTGGTTGGCCCGACTGTGCAGTAACGATGCCGGTCATTGCCCATCCGTTCAATAGCAGATTAGCCGCTCCTTGGCCGAAGCGAGTCACCTTGGGCAAGTCATAAATAAGGTTGGCTACAAAGCGATGGCGGATATCGAAGTCGGATAAGCCCCTCTCTGCCTGTGGATCATAGGTGTTTTGCGGAAAGATTGTTGTGCCGTTTGCTCCCGTTCCGAAGATTGCCGAGCCTCCGTCAATTGACTTGGCGAACGTGTAATCGATTCCCATGCGCAGTCCATGCCAACCGCGAACATCTATTTTGGCCTGTAAAGCGTTATAGTTTGAGCTCACGGCAGTATTCGCCTGAAAGATCTGTGCAAACCCGAAGTATGGATTGCGCACGATTCCAGGGATGTCGACGATCGGTCCTGATGCTATCGCCTCTGCTATGGGTGTAGGAATGCCCAGTATCTCCAAACGGTTCACCACGCTTGGAGATAACGTCTCCAGCTCTGCAGCGGTGTTATAGTCCTGGTCAACCTGACGAAACTGTGGCAGGTGGGTACCAGTGGTCCCGACGTAAGCAATGTCAAAAACCGACCTCCTGCCCAGTGCCTGCTGGAGATCGACATTCCAGGCTTGCGAATATGGCGTCGTAAAATTCCTCGCCGTCACAGTTATTACCGGAAATCCCGAGGGTCCAAAGGACGACGGCCAAGCCGGACTTGGGGTGTAATAGTCGGGCATCGCAGGTGGATTCAGCGATACATTGGCAGGGAGGTTGCCTAGAACAGTGTCATAGAACACTCCATAGGCTGCCCGAATCACAGTGTTGGGCATTCGCTGTGGATTCCAGGAGATACCTATACGTGGAGCGAAATTGTTGTGGTCCGGTGCGTACAGGCCAGCTTGACTCTGAGGCGTGATCCCTGAGGGTTCAAGATCGGCGAGATCGGTCTGATCGACGGTCGGCGGAAGATATGTCGTGAAGTTTGCTGGATTCCAGTTGGTTGCTTGGCTGGTGGCATCATATAGCACCGTATTTAACTCGTAGCGCAGGCCGTAGTTCAGGGTGAAGTTCGGCGTGACGCGCCACGTATCCAACCCAAAGAAATCATAACTTGTTGTCCTCCAACTCCTCGAGGCATTCCCGACAAACTGCAGGGAACTAGCAGGCAATCCTTCTGCAAAATCGAGAAGCGGATTTGCGATGCCCTGAGGATTCATTGTGCCGTCAAAACCAATCTGTCCGCTGAAGTCCAAAGCATAAAAGACATTGTCCCGTATGTTGCGAATGTCTGTGCCGAATGCGAATGCGTGACGGCCGACAATGTGGGTCAATGTGTCGATAACCTGAATAGTGTTCTCCCAAACGCTGGCAGGATTGTTCCCTGATGCTCCGAGGTTGGAATAAGATGCGCTGCCCGACACCAGCCCTCCTGAGAAGAGCACGTCTGGAATATTTCCCAAGCTGAGTGGCGCTCCGGGAGCATATCCCGTATTGAAGTTATAGTTTGCAGCTTGGGGTCCTGACTGGTTGACAGTAATGTTGGTGAGCCGGGTAAAAGCCAGTCGTGCAACGTTCACCGTTTTGGAATTGAAGACCTTGGTATAGGTCACGGCAAAGAGATGCGATGAAGTTTGAACGTTCTCACCGTAGCCTGGTATTTCTGTAACGTCCTGACCTGGAGCGAATGGGTAGGAAACAGGGCCGCGGGCATAGCTATATCGGCCAGAGATCGTGTCGTCACCGGTATGATGATCCAGCTTGATTAGATACTGGTCAGTTGTGCGATTCAGATTGGGCGCCGAGACAAAATTCCCGCCAGCCACATTTGTATTCGGCAACGGGAAGAGGGTGAATAGCTTCGCGCTCGTGGGACTTACCGTTATTTGGAGCGGCATTCCATTGGTGCTCGTAAAGAGACCTCCGCGCTCGGCGGCAGTGGGAACCGTAGTAACAGCTAGAATCCCAGCCACCTGGCGAGTTGCCTCATAATTGGCGAAAAAAAAGGTCCTGTCTTTGATGATGGGTCCACCTAAAGTCCCACCGAATTGGTTCAAGCGCAGTTCCGGACGCTGTAGCCCCGGCGTAGCAAAAAAATTGTTCGCGTCCAACACATCGTTGCGCAGAAACTCGTAAGCAGATCCGTGGACGTGGTTGGTTCCTGACTTTGTGATCAGGTTGACCACCGAGCCGCTATTCCGGCCATATTCTGCTGAGAAGTTGTTGGTCTGTACTTGAAACTCCTGAATCGAGTCGACTGAGGGCAGTTGACCCACCGCGCCAGCTTGGAAATCATTGTTGTCAACGCCGTCTACAAGAAAGTTGTTCGACGAGGAGCGCTGTCCATTCGAGGAATATCCCGAAGTACCACCTTCGCCACCCTGCTGTCCGCCTCCTCCGCCCGCCGCTGCCACCCCCGCGTTCAACAATGCGAGTTGGGCAAAGTTGCGTCCGTTGAGCGGGAGGGTTTCCACTTGTTCCTGTTGAATGACCGAGCCAAGATGAGCGCTTTCGGTATTGAGAGTTACCTGCTCGCTTTCGACCGTTACGATTTGGTGCGCCGTGGCAACACTTAGCTTCAGACTGAGCGGACGGATCTCCCCCACCTGAATTTGAATGGCTTTCACTTCAAGGGTGGAGAATCCGGGGGCTTCCGCTACCAAAGTGTACTGGCCTGCCGCCAACACGGGAAAAAAAAACTCGCCGACGGCTGAACTCTGGGCGGAAAATGTCCTTCCGGTGCCGTTATTCGTAAGCGTGACTTTGACACCAGCCAGCAAGCCCCCGTCGCTATCTTGTACCTGGCCAGACAACTGTCCACCAGTCTGCGCAAAGGCCGCGAGGGAAAGAGCTAAAACGATGGAGATCGCCAGAAATGTCCGAAAAAGACTCATCTCCTACCTCCCATTGAATGCCCATCAGATCAAAAGCAACGTCGTTCATTTTTGGTCTAAGGAGAAGTCGGAACGCTCTCAGCGTGCGAGAGCTATTGATCGCCAGTCTTATAGACCACGCCGCCCTTCATTACGAAAGAAACATGTTGCAGAATGCTGATGTCATTTAGCGGATTACCATTCACTGCCACTATGTCTGCAAATTTACCCGGCTCGATCGCGCCGATGCGATCACTCCAGCCCATAAGGTCAGCGGCGTTTATACTTCCCGCCTGAAGGGCCTCGACCGGGGTCAAGCCTAGTTTCACGATCGACCAGTACTCACCGGCGTTGAGCCCATGAGGGTATACACCGGCGTCCGTTCCTAGGGCTACCTTGACCCCACTCTTAAAGGCCTTTGCCATGGAAATTTTCGCTGCCGGCAAGATCATCTTGATCTTGTCCTCCGTGTACTTGGGAAGATGCATGCTTTCCATGTGCTCGGTGTACCAAAACAGGGGAAAGGAGGTAGGCACGAGATAGGTGCCGTGCTCCTTCATCAAGGAGATGCCTTCATCGTCAAGGAATATTCCGTGCTCGACTGAGTCAACTCCAGCACGGACTGCATCTTTGATGGATAGTGCGGAGTGAGCATGGGTTGCGACCTTCCGACCTTGGCGGTGGGCTTCCGTGACCAGAACCTGCATCTCTTCCGGGCTATAAGATTCGAGGAGTGGGTTGTCACCTTTAGACATCGTGCCACCCGATGCAGCAAACTTGATTACGTCGGCACCATATTTGATGTTTTCTCTGACTTTATGCCGGATCTGGTCCGGACCGTCGGCTACCCCGTCTCCGGTTGCGTGGTACTCGAAAGGTAGAAGACTGTTGTCGCCGTGTCCGCCAGTGATGCTAAGCATCGGGCCGGATACTTGCATCCTGGGACCGATCACATCTCCATCATTAATGGCATCGCGCAGGGCAACATCGGAGAATTGCTCAGCGCCTAAGTTCCGGACAGTGGTAAATCCTGCCAGAAGGGTGATTCTGGCATTCTTGGCTCCGATGAGTGCCTGGCGTGGTACGGAGATCGTGAGCCCCTGCAAACCACCGCTACCGGCATTGAAGGTCAGGTGAGTGTGCACATCAATAAACCCGGGCAGGACAGTTTCCGTGCTGAGGTCGATGATCTTGGCGTCCGCCGGGATCTCTATGTTGCTTCCGACGGCTTGAATGACCTCACCGCGAATGAGAACGGTCTGATTCGCCAACATTTTTCCAGACTTTGGCTCAAAGAGTTTCCCCGCTCGAATGGCAGTAACGTGGAGGTCGGCCGAGGATTGAGCGATCCCGTACAGCGCAGTGGAGAGCACATAACAAGCGAGGACTGTTCTTCGAAGGCTTCTCATCGCGGACCCACCCCCGAAAAATTGGTTGGGACAAGCGATGTGAACCGACGCGAATACGTGATACTTCAGGCACAACCAGACCCGCGTTAAGCGGGGTGCCGCGTTCTTATACATGCGGCCAGCGAGTTCAAGGCTCATAGTCTGAATTGGCACCTCAGACTCCTGAACACTTCTCAATGGGGGCTGATCAAGCTTGCAAAAATACCCTGACTGGCTTTGCATGTCAAGACCATTCCGTTGATATGGTGGTGGTATACATATCGCATGTCGAGCCATCAGGTCAATACGGCGATGATGGAATAAGATCGGTTTCCGAAATCAGCGATTTCAGAACAATACTTGCGCGGTGCCGGTTAATGAGGGGGGACACTCTGGTGGAGCACTTTATAAACGTCTAAAAAAGATCAACGGAAATATTCATGGAGGAAGCTCCCTCCTTGCCACTGAACCGCTATCTGAAATTAGGCGAAACAAAGCGAAGAACATGCGCGTAACGCCAGATCGACCATTCTGCAAGACTCCTGGTTAGCCTCGAATCTCCGATGTCGCTTCCTTCGGTCACGCGATCGCGTCCGCTGCAAAGCGGCTTCATTCGAGTCGGCTCCGAGGAGAGCGCCACCGATCTCCTCTAGGCCGGTTGTCGATCGACTCGCCTCGGTCGGGGATTCTAGGCCTTAGGAGGCGCATCTCGCGCATGAGCGAGGGCTGCACGTCGGGCGATGGCAATCGGGGGGGTTGCGTCCGGGAGCTGGAATCTGGTAGGCGATCGAAGTTGTTTCCCTTCACAACCCACGGAACGGGGGCAACCTGATCGGCTCGCTTGAGAACTCGCGCGTATCACGCTGCGGCGTGCCTCTGGCGCCGCAGTAAGAACCTTTTCATGGTTGCTCGGGGTTTTCGTTCTTGCTGTTGCACTCGGTCCCCATCTGGTTGCACAGACAACCGCAACCGCTACGACTTTTACAGTGTCAACGAACATCACCAATCCAGCCAACGGATCATGAACGCCGGAGACAGTGCTCTTCGTCCCGAGGCTGCCCGCACTCAGGTCTTAACGCAAGGTCACTGGTTGGCGCGTTACCGCCTAAACGACGTGCTCGGCACCATGCCTGAGTTTGAATACGCTTTCGGCTGCCATGCCGGTCAGCCAATGGTTCACGCCATGCAGTACAGGGCATGGTAGGGATCCTGGGACGAACAGCCATACTACGGCGATGAATGCACCGCGTATGGCGTCACCATTTTCGTCTCATCGGTTAGCTTTAAACACATCTTCTCCAGAATGAGACACGACGATGTTTGTGACGGAGGCTTCATGAAAATAACTCGGCGAGACATTCTGGGTGCCTTCGCGACCCTGTCCTTAGGCGCCGCTTTCGGAGAAAAGACGGCGGCCGCAATTTCCACGAAAGATTGGACCACGTCCGCAATGACGGCTGCGGACGAACCACTACCGTCAACCGTCGCCGGCGTACGTCTGGTCGATTCGAAGATCGCTCGTTTAGCGACTGACTTCAGTCGCCGCTCGTATCCTCCTTATTTATTCAACCATGCCGTGCGAACTTTCCTATTCGGCTCGTTGGTCGGACGAGCTCGGGGACAGGCATTCGACGAGGAAACCCTCTATCTCGCCTGCATCATGCATGACTTGGGACTGACAGACCAATTCCAGGGCGACTCGACATTCGAAATTCAAGGGGCCGAGACCGCCAAGCACTTCCTCGAAGCACACGGTTATCCGAAGGAAAAGATCGGAATCGTCTGGGACGGCATCGCGATGCACGCTTCACCAATTGGACAGTTTAAGCCGCCTGAAATCGCATTGGTCGGCGAAGGGGCGGGGGCAGACGCAATTGCGCCAGATTTCTCACAAATCAGGAAAGGAGCTGTCGACGAGATTGTAGAGGCTTTTCCGCGATTGAAATTCAAGGACGCATTCGTGAGGACATGTGCAGACGTAGTCCGAAAGCATCCGCGGGCGGCGTCCAGTTCTTTTATGCGGGACATCCGTGAGCGGTACCTGCCAGAATTCCAACCCCGCAATTTTTGCGATCGCGTCGTGGAGGCACCCTTCACGGAATAGCGGGTAACGTGGCCCTCAGGAATTCTTGCCGATCAAGTGCCGCAGGTTGGCGCGATAGCCACGGCTGCAGGAAAGCTCTTTTCCGCTGTGGAGGACCACGACATATTCTCCACTATTGACGGGTATCAATTCCTTGATCTGGCTAATGTTCACGATCATCGAGCGGTGTATGCGGACGAAACTAGCTGGGTTCAGCCGCTCTGAGACTCGAGAAATGGTTTCCCGGAAGAGGTAGGAACCCTTCCCTGTATTGAGCCGGACATAGTTGGCGGCGGCCTCGATCCAATGGATCTCCTCGAGGTTCAAGAACACCACTCGACCGTTTGTTCGAATTGTCAGGCGCTTGTCGAACTCAGGAACCGGTCGCTTCCAAGACCTCACTGCCGCTAGAAGCGCAAGAACGTGATTAGTGAGATCTTGATCCTTAGATTTCCGGATTTCAACACCAGCCCGTTCGATGGCGGCATGTAGCCGATCCTGATCGAAGGGTTTCAGCAAATAGTCCAGCGCATGCGCTTCAAACGCACGAATTGCATATTGGTCGTAGGCTGAGGTGAAGATGAGCTGAGGCATCTCGTCGGAGGATATTTCGCTCAACACCTCAAAGCCATCTAGGTCCGGCATCTGAATGTCGAGGAGTAGCATGTCCGGTCTAAAACTGCGAATCGCTGAAACCGTTTGTCTGCCATTCGGGCACTCTGCCACAACTTGGACCTCTGGCTCGGAACTCAGTAGGATGCGCAGCTTCTCGCGGGCAAGTCGCTCATCATCTGCAATAATGACACGAATCGGTGATCCATTCGGCTGCTCGCGCGGTATGCGGACGAAAGGCTCGGGCATTGTGGCTGACTCCGCTCGTTTGACCTGACAACGGGTATAGACGGGCCCGCTGCGAAAAGGTTTACGAGAAATCGGTGAAAGGCCGGGCCGAGTCATAAAGCGGATTTTGACCGGTTTCGTCCAGATCAGGTCCGCGAGTACCATCGAATCGCGCGGCCGTGACCGCTGTTTCGCAAGAAGCAGGGAGGAATTTGCCGAGCAATCAAGGAGCATAGTGCCCTCGGATAACCCAAGCCGACAGAACATATCTTTACGACAACAATCCGGCACGAAGACCACTTGTGACTCGTGCGAACAGGGACTATCGGATCGCGGAGAAGCATATAGTTGCGAATTCGAATGTACTTCTTGGCCGGCTGCGAAAACGCAACATATTTGCTCACATTGTGGCGGTGAACTGTTGCGCACTTCCAAGTACGCGGGTGATGGGGAATCAAACGCGCCGGCAAGTCGTCCCTGGCTAATCTGGGTGATAAGCTTCGGAGTCTGGTCTCTCGTAGCTCTCGCGGCTGGGGTGACGGTTTACAGGTTATACCGCACGACCCATACACCAATGGCGTTAACGAGTGCTCTGGGCATCCAATTCTGCCAGATACTCACCTACGCTCCGCTCACTCCATTTGCCTTCGCATTCGCAACCCGTTATCCAATTCGTCGGAACAACTGGATGATCCGGTCGCTGCTGTATTTAGCGGGTGGGTTAGTCTTCACAGCTGGGCATGTAGCCCTGCAATCCGTGACCCCGTTTGGCTTCTGGGATCCGAATTATCACGAATGGAGATCCGCCATCTGGGATTCCCACACTCATGCGTTCGGGGTGCAGTGGTCTGTCCTGCCGGAACTGTTTCTGACAAGTTTGTTCAATGACATCTCCGGCACGTTCATTCCTATCGTACTCGTGGCCCATGTCGTCTCTTACACTCGAACCCTTCGTGAGCGTGAGCTTCGCGCAGTGCAGTTGGAAGAACAGTTGGCCAAAACGCGGTTGCAGGTCCTGAAGAGCCAGCTTCAGCCACATTTCCTTTTCAACACAATGCACTCCATTTCGTCGTTGATGCTGACCGACGTCAGGGCCGCCGATCGAATGATGACCAGGCTGGGCGATTTGCTAAGGATGAGCCTCGAATCGGCTGGGACCCAAATCACAACTCTCAGCCGCGAGATTGAATTCCTCAATTGCTATCTGGAAATTGAGAAGGTTCGATTTGCCGAAAGATTGACTGTGACCTTTGACATTTCTCCGGCAACGCTCGATGCTTCGGTTCCTCACTTGCTGCTGCAACCCCTCGTGGACAATGCCGTGAAGCATGGCATTTCGCAGCTTCCAGGTGGCGGAGAAATACGAATCGCGGCTACAACGCAAGCGCGCCAGCTAAAGATCGCGATAAGCGACAACGGGCCGGGACTTTCGAAAACGGGAGCCCTCCCGTCGATTGGTTTAGGTTTGAGAATCACGCGCGAGCGGCTCGAATCGCTCTACGGCCGCGACCAAAGTCTGGAACTCCTCAGCCTGCCGGAGGGGGGGACCGTAGCGCAGGTTTGCATCCCATTTCGCGTGCGAGCCATAGACAACGGACGGGACATTTCAAGAGACGCTTAGCACGCCGATTTGCCCGTGCGGCCCAACTGAGTAAATCACTCGATCATCGGGTACCGCGACAAGGCTAGCAACCTCCGTTTTCGTTGACTGGTTGACTAGCAATTCTCGTCACACCCTTGGCGTGTATCCGTCCCTGGCTATCCGGCACTCATCCCCTATCTACAGCGGAGGTTGGCGAGAGGGACTATTTTCAGTGGGTTAGACCACGACGCATGAACCTGTCCCTCATCATGGAGGTCTTCTCCGCGCCTGATGAACGGAGCCCGGTTTAGTGCCTCCCCCGAGGAAGATTATGCAGCGATTTTTCTTGTCACTCGCATTCCTGTTGGCGGGACTCTCTCTCGCAGCAGCTCAACGGCTGCCTGAGGTGGCCGCTTCAGAGAACTACAAACTCTCCTTCACGCCCGATCTGGACAAGGCCAGGTTCGAGGGCGACGAATCCATTTCCATACGAGTGTTGAACCCGACGTCGGAAATCACGCTGAACGCGGTCGATATCGACTTCCACGAAATCACCATCACCAGTGGTGGAAGCAAGCAGACAGCAAAGATCACGCCCGAGAAAGATAAGCAAATGGTGGTGCTGTCGGTTGAGAAGCCGCTGTCCGCAGGTGCGGCCACCATCCACATTACTTATACCGGCATCCTGAATGATCAGATGAGCGGTCTCTATTTGGGCAGGGACGATCAAGGGCGCAGGTACGCTGCCACGCAGTTTGAGTCTACGGATGCGCGCCGCGCGTTTCCCTCGTTTGACGAGCCCGCATACAAGGCCACGTTCGACATCACAGCCGTTGTAGACAAGGGTCAGGTGGCGATTTCCAACCAGAAGATAGTTTCCGACACACCTGGACCGGGCGACAAGCACACGGTGCGTTTTGCCACCACAGCCAGGATGTCGACTTATCTGGCGGCCTTGGTCGTGGGGAACTTTGAATACGTCGAAGGCGAAGCCGACGGGGTTCCGATTCGTGTCTATAACCCTTCCGGGAAAAAGGATCTGGGAAAGTTCCCTTTGGAAGCGGCAGAGCAAGTGCTCGCGTATTTCGACAAATATTTCAGCATTAAGTATCCCTATGGAAAGCTCGATCTGGTCGGACTGCCGGATTTTTCCGCCGGCGCGATGGAGAACGCAGGCTGCATTACGTTTCGCGAGGTCCTACTGCAAATCGACGAAAAGCATGGTTCGCCCAGCACAAAGAAGTACATCGCCACGGTGATTTCCCATGAAGTAGCTCACATGTGGGTTGGCGATCTGGTCACCATGAAATGGTGGGACGACCTTTGGCTCAACGAAGGGTTCGCCACCTGGATGGAAAACAAGCCGCTCGAGGCATGGAAGCCGGAGTGGAATTACGATTTGGACGACGTGAGCGGTACGGCTCAGACACTTAACGCAGATTCGCTGGCCAACACGCGACCGATCCAACAAGCTGCCGAAACTCCATCGCAAATCGTGGAGCTATTTGATGGGATCGCCTATGGCAAGGCCGGGGCCGTTCTGCGCATGCTCGAGGCGTATTTGGGAGAACAGACATTCCGCGCGGGCGTGAACGCGTACCTACAAGAGCACCAATACGGCAATGCGACTGCCGCAGACTTCTGGAGCGCCCAGACGAAGACTTCCGGGAAACCGGTCGACCGTATCATGCCGACGTTTGTGCAGCAGGCAGGTGCTCCCATTATTAACTTGACGTCAAAGTGTTCTGGCAATTCGACCATTGTGACTGTGGATCAAAGGCGCTATTACTCGGATCGCGAGAAATTTCAGGCGGCAACCGATCAGCTCTGGCAGGTTCCTCTATGTATGAAGTCGTCGACGGGAGCGCAGAAGTGTGCACTGCTCACAAAGCGGCAAGAGAGCTTCACGTTGCCGGGCTGTTCGACGTGGGTTCTGGGGAACGCCGGCGCGACCGGTTACTACCGCGACGGCTACCAGCCCGATGCGGTGAAAGCCCTCGCGAGAGATGCCCGCAAGCTTTCTCCGGCGGAGCAGATTGCTTTGCAGGAGGACATTTGGGCGTCGGTTCGCGTCGGAGGCGAGCCAGTGGGCGATTACCTCGCCTTCGCGCAGGACCTGGGAAGCGACTCCAATCGGGCAGTTTTGGACAACGTTCTGGCCCGGCTCAACTACATTCGCCAATATCTGGTGACCGATGGCGACGGGGAATCCTTTAGGGTCTGGCTGCGACAGTATCTCAGGCCCATCCTCAACAACGTGGGTTGGGAAGCCAAGCCAGGCGAAAGCGACGAGATGAAAACCCTTCGGGGTCATGTGTTCACCCAGTTGGGCTGGGACGGGCGTGATCCGGAGGTCCAAGCACATGCCCGCAAGATCGTAGACCAAGTTCTGAGCGACCCTTCATCAGTTGACCGCGAGCTGGCGATCGCGGCCCTCGCAGTGACGGCTTTGAACGGCGACGAGGCGTACTATAACAGGCTGATGGCCGCCCTCGAGAACGCGAAATCGCCGGAAGAATACTACATGTACTTCTTCACTCTGCCCAATCTCGGCGATCCGAAGCTGCTGCAGCGGACCCTGGAGTACGCCCTGTCTTCGCAGGTGCGTTCCCAGGACTCGCCGCAGTTGTTGACGGGGGTAATGTTCAACGCTTCCGACGGGGGCAAGATGGCGTGGGACTTTATCGTGTCGCACTGGGATGCGGTGCAGAAAGCGGGCGGAGAATTTGGTGGCGGCGCGATCGTGGGCGCTACAGGCTCGTTCTGTGATGCCCACATGCGCGATCGGGTCGTGGAGTTTTTTACCACGCACAAGATTGAATCGGCGGAACGGACCTACCGGCAGTCGATCGAACGAATCGACACATGTGTTGATCTGAAGTCTCAGCAAGCACAGCAGCTCGCTTCGTGGCTGGGACAGCAAGGCTCGTCGGTGGGCGGGCAATAGGGCGCAAGCCACCCTCTCAGGTGATTTCTGGAGGCAAGAATGCAAGCATCAATGTTTTATCGAGTCGCTTCTGTTCTTCTGCTACTTTTTGCGGTTGGACATACACTCGGCTTTCGCCAGTCTGATCCAAAATGGGGAGTTGATGCCCTTGTTGGCTCAATGCGGTTAATTCACTTTGACGTACAAGGGTTCAACCGCACGTATTGGGACCTGTTTGTGGCAGCCGGACTTTCAGTCGGCGTGTTTTATCTATTCGCGGCGATATTAGCATGGCAGCTAGGTGGCCTTCCGGCAGCCGCGCTAGCGCTCATGCGCGGCACTGCCTGGGCATTCGCCCTTTGCTTTGCCGTCATCACGGTTGTGAGCTGGAGATATCTCTTCATCCTACCCATCGCTTTCTCAATCGTGATTACACTATGTTTAACTGCGGCGGCATGGCTTTCAACGAAGCGGGCTTTCATGCCTCCATCGCGATAGTAGTGAGAGGCGGGCAATGGGCCGCGAGCCTTCCACGCAATAGCATTCAGCCGGATAATTGTTTCATGGCAGTGAATCAACCTAGGTGAGAGTGAGCGATATGGGAGCCGTATGGCAAGACGCGAAGTTCGGTTTGCACGTACTGAAGCGGAATCCCGGGTTCGCAGCCACGGCGGTCTTGACTTTGGCGTTGGGCGTCGGAGTGAATACAGCGATATTCAGCGTTATGATCGCCGTGCTTTTGCGCCCGTTTTCGTATCCAGACCCGGGACGACTGGTTGCAATCCACGCGGTTAATCCTCCGGACCGCGTCAATCCGATCTCTGTTTCGTTCACGAAATTCACCCAGATCAAGGAGCAGCGCCAGTCGGTGGAGGCAACTGCCGCGTACCATTCCTTCAACCCGAGTCTGGCCACGAAGCCCGAAGCGGAACTGGTTGCGGCCGCAAGGGTCTCGCCGGATTTCTTCCCGATTTCAGGAGCAACGCCAACGCGCGGACGGTCTTTTCTGCCCCAGGAGGATCAGCCTGGAGGTGCCGACGTGGTCGTAATCGGTGATGGCTTCTGGCATAGCCACTTTGGTGCCGATCCCGAGCTGGTCGTAGTTACCAGATAGACATTGGCTCCCAACGGAGCCATGTAGATCGAGTCGTTGATCTTGACTACCTTTGGTTGATCCTGCTGAGCTTCGCCGCAATTCCAGACACCATGCAAACTAACGGCGCGAAGCGGATGATGCGGATCATTTGCTTCCTCACCTAAAGTGTCGCTAACCGCTGCGGGAATCATGTTGTTGGAATCTACGGCTTTGCATTGCTGCTCAACTCCACCTGGCTCAACTCCTATCGATCAATTCTTGGGAAAGTTAGGATCCGATTTGATCTCGCGAATCTGCTGAATATGTCGCTCGGCATGCGTGGAGATTTCGAGCATCCACTGCCAGCAATCGATCGGGTCTGTCGTGCCGAAACTGTGGGCGCGTAAGTCGTCGTGGGTTGATTTGAGGTATTCGATCATGGTCGCGTGCAGTGCCTGGAACTTTGCCAAGGCTTCTCCGAGGTCTTTATACGTGTCGACCTTTTCGTGCCCGCCGCCAGTCTTCGTATGTACAACGCGATCAATTCCGTACCACAGGATGTCGGCATCCGTATTCGCTGATTTCTTGCCCTTCATATCGGGGGGCGCCTTCACCGACTTCATCAGATCGCGCCAATAATCCGGTTCGGCGACGGCCAAATGAGAAACGCATTCCCGGATTGACCAGCGATCAGGGGACGTGCGGTATTCAAGCTGAGCCGGCGAAAGTCCGCGCACCTCCTCAGCCAAGACTTGCCCGGTCATTTCAAAGTGCACCAGTAAGTGCTCCCGGTCCTCGTCGGTCATACCAGTCGCACCGGTCTTACCGGCGGCAGAGAGAAGCACGGCAATTACAAGAAACGGCAACAATCGTAGGATTCTCATTGGTAAACAAACCCCTTTCAACACGCTAAGGAAAACGGATTCCCGGTACTAAAACTTTTTACCTGTTATGTGCGGTCCAAATTCGGAGCAGACGGTTCGCCGACAGCCACCTACCGCTTGCTGGGAAATAAGAAAACCAGGGAATGCTCATGCCGGCGCTTTCTTTACCATGCCTTCTCCGTTCTTTCACGCTCGGCTTTGGAACGTATGCCGGCATCACTGTTTTGGCGCCAAAGGCCTGCATGCTCAGTTTTCCCAATAGTCCTCTAATCGGCAAATGAACCCCCATCCACCGCCGATTTCGCCGACCGCCAGCACCAGTTCGTTGCGGCCCTTGTTCAACGGAATGTAGAGCATGTCGTTATCCAGGTTAACGATGCCAAGGAAATCGGGGTCACGATAATTCTGCGCGCTTCGGCCACGGTAGAGAATCTTGCCATTCAGGAACGCGCTGATGTCGTCGCTATAACCGATGTTGAGCTTCTTCACCTGGTCGCGGTCGGAATCGATGCTGGTCCGCGCGTACACTACTTTCATCCCCGGCTGAGGTTCCAGGCGCTTGGAAACGTCGTGCTCATACGTGCGCTGTATTTGCGGGCTCTCGCGATAACGATTGATGACCACAAATCCCGGCGGCTCCGCCTCCACATCCTGCCTAGACATGGCAGCGCTCTCGGAGGGCGATAGCGGATACTCCAAATTACGCACCCGGGCATCATAGGAAGGCGACAGGCTCCATTTGGTCAGAATGCCGTTGGGCACGTACCCGTCGGGCGCTGGGATGAACTGGTAGAGGCCGTCGGGGATTTGAACCCTCTGGACCGCAACTCCTGTTTGTGCGCTGCTGGAGGCAACCACGAGTCCAAGAAACAAAGTATGTGACCCAATCATGACTCCGGGTATAACCAGGGCTGTCATAATTCTCAGAAACACACATCCTCAAGCAGAGATTTTCGACTAAAGCCTAAGACCCTTTGCTAACCTTCTCTGTTTCCTACTCTGCGGGTCTCACCGTCAGCTTCGAGAAATATCCCTCAGTGTCGGAGCCGGTCCAAAGCGCGACCTGGCCGTGGCTTTCGCCCTGCTTCAGATCGTTCACAATCAGGCAGGGCTGTTCGGTGCCGTTGACGTACACCTGTGCTTTGATACCAGAAACTACTATTTTGATTCGGGTCCATGCACCCGCAACGATATCGACGTAGGATTCGTACACTCCGGGTTTTTCCTCCCTTAATCGGTTCCACGGGAAATCCGGATAGGATACATACTGAGACGAGTGGTTACGTTGTAGTTGATCGTCGGCGCGCCCGTTGGTCATGCGCAAGTAAAATGCTTCATATCGCGAACCGTGGTCCTGCACCCGGAACGCGATGCCAATGAACCCCCGCGTACTAGGCTTCGCTCCCTGACGCGGAAAGCCCGCTATTTCCGCCTCGATCGTGCCGTCTTTGAAGTCGGACATCTTGACGATCGCGAGAACCTGGCCGCCACTCACCGTCCCGGCGGCGCCGTCGTCGTTGACAATCCTTACCGCGCGGCGCCCACGATAGCTGGTAACAGCAGTTTGGAACTTCACCGGGTCTGCGCCGACGTCGCTTATGCCCTGCACTTCCAGCCCGTCCATGGAATTCAAAGGAAGGGCCAAAACCTGCATTCTAGTTTTGTGCTCATCGCCGGGGGTCCTGGCGCCGAATGCTTGTACACTCTTTCCGCTGCCAGCCAGAACGCAGGCCAACACAGTTGCAGCCCCCCACCGCCGCTTCAATCGATACATGTTCTGGTTCCTAAAGGTCATCCCTAATTTACTGGCGGCGTTAACCCCTGCGCTGAGAAAACACCCACTTCGACAGCGCTGGTTCGGTGAAAGCCAATTTCGTTGTGCCATCGTGATCCACCCCAGCGTACTCGGTATAAATCGGATGTCCACCCGCTTTTCGTCTCGCCGCGATACGCTCACGTGACGAGGACACAGGAACGACCTCGTCAGCATCCCCGTGGAAGTCCCACAGCGGCGTGGCAGGGGACTCAGTGCCGTCATCGGGGGAAACGCCTGCACAGCAAGTAACGGCGGCGGCAAAAAAATTGGGACGATTCGCCAGCATGTTCCACACGCCAGCGCCTCCCATCGAGTTCCCTGCCACATAGATGCGGCGCTCGTCGATCGCGAACTCGCGGCGCAGCTCATCCACGATCTGCAGTGCCAATCGCGCTCCATCCCCGAAGCCTGGGAGTTCTTTCGCCGGCTGTTGCGAAAAATCGTATCGGATCCATCCCCGGTCAGTCTGTGGTGCCAGGACGTAGCCGGGAAAGCGCTTTTGGTTCTCCGGAAGCAGCCACAGGCGCGTGCCAAAAATATTGCCGAACGCCAACTGCTTCAGGTTGTCGTCGCCCAACCCGCCGCTGCCATGCAGGTACAACACCAGCGGTACTTTTCGCGAGGTGGCAGGCCGGAACAGGCGATAGGGCATCTCCCAGTCGCTCTTATAGGTCCGCGTTTCGAACTTATCTTGCAGGCCTTCGCTTCGTTTCCTAAACGCTTCAACCAAAGCTAGCCTTTCGGGCGATGACGGGGCTCCGGGCGCAAGGGGAGGGGTGGAGTCGCGCTTGGCCGCGAAGGCATTTGGTGTAATCGAATTGTTCAGGCCGAACTGCGCCGCGGCTAACCACGCCCCCGCCGATACCGAACCCAACAGGTGAACCGCGTCACGTCGAGTAATCATCTGAAGATGTAACCTCAATCCTCCTAGTTGCACGCGCTCTTCCGTTTGGACCCTGCAGCCCAAGAACTCGCAGCACGCACCCCACCGTCAACCAGTCGCGCCGGGAAACCGTCCACTGTGGATTTCGGGAGTTTACAGCGGCGCCACCCTTAAGGCATTCCGGTTTCATCCCCAATAACTGTGTAGTCGTCCCATATCGGGCTACTGTGCCCCTCGAAAATCCCGAAAGATCTGGGCGGGGACGAATTATGCTGCTCTCCGAATTCTCTCCTTCAATGCCCACTTCCCTGCTCGCACTTCTCATCAGAGGCCCGCAACCGCACTCTATAAATGTGTTTAGAGCATTGCACAGGCGCGAACTCAGGTTTGGCGAGTTGGTACTGCCGAGGCTTTCTGTAAAACCTAGTCAGCTGTTAGGTCCAAGGGCTGATAATCGCTTTTACGGGTGGGCTCGAAGTCCGACGTGTTCCGCGTTACGAGAGTGAGTCCATGAACTTCGGCCGTAGCCGCGATGAAAGCATCGCGAGCCTCAATCGGCCGACCCGTGGATTCGCTCCGGGCCATCAGCCGGCCACGCCACTTGCGTCGCGCGGTCGACTTCTTTTTCGCGACGGGTTTCTGAGATTTCACCAAAACACATGTGATAGTTGAGGCGGCCATGCCCTGGGCCGTGAAAATCCAACACCATGGTGACGACGAACCCTCCCATACAATCCAGCCGAACTTCCTCGCGAGCCATCGAATCCAGTTCGCGCAGGAACGAGAGCCATGGTTCCGGGATGCTTTCATTCGGATGCGTAGGCAAGGTGTTCTCCCTTTATGTCGGTCAGGAGATTCCAGTAGGCCGCAGCGGGCGAGCGATGCTCTCTCAGCCAAGTTCTCTCAACTTGAGTCATCGAGTCGTGGCAAGAGGTATCTTCGCGCGCAAGTCGGGCTCTCTCCAACACCTCCAAACACCACCGAAGCTTTCCTGCCGGCTCGCTCTCCTTCCTGCCCTCCGACACTTCACTCGCCAGAGAGACGGTAATCCCAATCGGTTTTGTCGATCATGTACCTTGGCGTTGCGAACCAGCCAATCCCAATCCCATCAACCTGATATGGAGTGACCTGTCAATCCCTCTGAGTCTGTGGGGTTGATTTTGTCGTTGTCGTTGCTTATTCCGTTTGTCGAAGACAGGGCAAGCAACAGC